>ERZ791919.18-NODE-18-length-204635-cov-38.201476_pt1 | contig 204635 bp, 175 predicted proteins | sample MGYA00510137_ERZ791919 | MGnify/ENA primary metagenome ERZ791919 (study PRJEB30046, sample SAMN00792059) | human gut metagenome | study: EMG produced TPA metagenomics assembly of the A metagenome-wide association study of gut microbiota in type 2... | reverse complement strand
TTCGGGTCACACCGTTCTCTGCGACAAAATAGTTACTTGTCACTATTAAGCCTTGGCTTCCGGACTTTTTGTGCTTATTTTTTCAGCGCTGCGATCAGCTCCAGCGCGCCGTAGACGAGCGGCTGATGCAGCAGATAGATCCAGAGCGAATGCCGCCCGCACCAGCGGAAAAAGCGCAGAAGAAAAAAGTCCTGCGCGCGGCCGGGAAGCAGCGTCCGCTTTTCGCGGTAGACCGTCCGCCCGAGCACAACGCCGAGCAGAAACCAGCCGAGCTGCGGAAAGACCGGGAAGTAGTCGCTGGAGGTAAAGCCGGGATAGAGAACGCCAAGCGGGAAGAGCCATCTGACCTCAAAGACCATGCCCTGAAGCAGATAGCCCACGACGATGCAGACGGCGGAGACGGCGCAGATGGCTGCGGTCGGCAGCTTTTTGAAGAGGGGATAGAGCATCATGCAGATGCCGAGCAGATGCAGCACGCCGAATTTCACAATGACATCCGCGCCTGCCATATGGAGCAAATACATGCCCCACGTCACAAGCGTAATGAGCATCCCACATGCGAACACCAGCGCACCGCGCCGGAAGCTCTGAGAGCCGAGCGTTGCGCAGCAGCCGGAGAGTATGACGAAGATCGCGCCGCCGTACTGCTGAACGAAGGTATACAGCGGCGGAAAATGAAGCTCCTTCCCGAAGAAAAAGCCCAGATCGAACATGAAATGAATGAAGATCACGCAGAGAATGCAGAAGCCGCGCAGAGCGTCCAGCTCCCAGATGCGTTCACGTTTTTCCGGCATATCGGCCTCCTGAACAGATGTGCGGGCCGGAAGGCCCGCACATGCAGATATCGTGTTATTCCTGTGCGGCGGCGTCCTGCGCAGCCTGACGCTCCGCCTCTTCCTCCTCGAGGACGCGGTAGGCGACCTTGCCGACCAGCGTCTTGGGAAGCTCCGTGCGGAACTCAATGTCATACGGCATTGCGTATTTGGCGATCTGGCCGCGGCAGTAGTCGAACAGCTCCTGCTTGATGGCGTCGGACGGCTCGTAGTTCGGACGAAGCACGACGAACGCCTTGACCTTCTGGATCTTGTACGGGTCCTTGACGCCGATGACGCAGGAGAGGAGGACCTTCTCATGGCCGTCGATGATGTTTTCCAGCTGGCCGGGATAGACGTTGTAGCCGGAGGTGATAATCATGCGCTTGATGCGCTGTGAGAAGTAGACAAAGCCGTCCTCGTCCATCTTGCCGAGGTCGCCGGAGTGCATCCAGATGCGTCCGTCGGCGTGACGGCGGAGTGTGTTGGCCGTCTCGGACTCGTTGTTCATGTAGCAGAGCATGACAGACGGGCCGCTGATGCAGATCTCGCCCTCCACGTTGGGATCGACCTCGTCGGTCGTGCCGGGCTTGACGATCTTGTAGTAGGTATCCGGGAAGGGAACGCCGATGGAGCCGACGCGGTTATAGTCCTTCGGGGTCAGGCAGCTGGCCGTGACGCACTCGGTCAGGCCGTAGCCCTGACGGATCTGGACGGAGGCGTTGTGCGCCTTCAGGAATTCATCAACCTTCTTTTTCAGCTCGATGGAAAGGCTGTCGCCGCCGCAGAACACGCCCTTGAGGCAGCTGAGGTCGGCATTTTCCAGCTTCTCCGCGCGCAGCAGCGCTTCAAACAGCGTCGGGACGCCCGGAATGATGTTCGGCTGCTTTTTGATGAGCAGATCGGCGTAGGTCTTGACGTTGAACTGCGGGACGAGGATGCAGCACGCGCCGCCAATCAGGGCGGTGTGGATGCCGATGCCGAGGCCGAAGCCGTGGAACACCGGCATGACGGAGAGCATCTTCATGCCGTCGATGGGTGCAAAGCCGGAGGCCGCGATGGTCTGGAGGCCAAGAGCGTTGAAGTTCAGGTTGCTGAGCATGATGCCCTTGGTGGTGCCGGTCGTGCCGCCTGAGTAGAGAATGGAGGCGCAGTCATTCGCGGCGGGAAGCTTTTTCGGCAGCGGAAGATTCTTCCTCCGACCCATGCGCATGAACTCGCTCCACCAGATGTAATTGCCGCGCCGCGCCGGTGCGGGGTATTTGCGCGCCTTGGTCAGGTCGTAGCCGACGGCAAGCGCCAGCGGAAGCTCGTCCTGAATGCGGGCAAGGAGCAGCTTGCAGTCGGAATTCTGAAGCTCCGGCATGACGGAGGCGACCTTCGTATAGAACTGATCGAGGGTCAGGATCGCCTTGGAATGGGAAAAATCAAGATAGTGACGGATCTCACCGGCTGCGGAAAGCGGGTGGATCATATTGGAAATGGCGCCGATGCGGTTGAGCGCATAGAAGCTGTCCACCGCCTGCGGGCAGTTCGGCATACAGATGGTAACATGGTCGCCCTTGCCGATGCCGAGTGCGAGATAGGCCTTGGCCGTCTCGTCGATGCGGCGGATAAATTCCGCGTAGGTCGTCTTTTTGCCCATGAATTCATAGGCGTAGTTTTTGGGGAACTTTTCTGCGGCCTTGCGCACCATGCCGTAGAGGCTTTCCTTCGGATAGGTCAGGTGATGCGGGGTATTGCCATAATACTTGAGCCACGGCGCAGAGGAAGAAATGCTCATATTTGTCATCCTTTCTGTTTTTACAGATACACACCCTTGGGCGCCCCTCCTCCGGAACGCCCTGCGAAATTCCGGCTCACACACACCGCCGGAATACCGCGTCTAAAAAGTATACCATTTCTTTCGTGCAACCGCAACACTTTTCCTGCTTTTCAGGATAACGCGGCGCGATTTTTGCGCACAATGGGCGCGGTCAGCGATTCAGAAGCCGCGCGATAAACGTCCGGCGCACCTTCATCGCACCCTTTGGACAGAACTCCTGACAGCAGAAGCAGTGGATGCAGGCGGAGCGGTCAATTTTCGGGAGCTTGTTTTTCATTTTGATGGCCTTGGCAGGGCAGATGTTGGCGCATTTGCCGCAGCCGATGCATTCCGGCGCATGGACGCTGGGGTCGGAGCGGAAAGCTCTGCGCGCAATGGAGGCGGTGATCTTGCCGATGATGCCGCTTCCGACGTGGAACGCTGCAATCGGCTTCTGAGCCTCGGGCACGTCAAAGTCGGGCTTGCGCAGCGCGGCATAGTCGCCGCACACATGCAGCTCCGCCGCCGTCGGCGGGATCAGACCGCGCGCCAGTGCTGCTGCGAGCGTCGGCACATCCTTTGCTGTGAGGCCGATCAGATCGGCGCAGAGCAGGTCGAGCTTGTGAGACGAGCACGCTGCCGCGATCGCGCCGAGGTGGACGGGGGTGCCCTGCGTGGGGCCGTTTCCCTCCATGCAGACGACGGCGTCGCAGATGCACAGACGGGGCTTGAAATACTCGTTCAGGTCAATGAGCATATTGGAAAAATCGCCTGCGTCCGGGTATTTGTAGTGGTATTCCGGCTTCATGGTGCCGGGAATGACGCCGAAGAGATTTTTCGCGGCGTTGGACATGCCCATCATGCCGTGGCTCTTGAGCTTGCAGAAATCAATGATGGCATCAGCCTTGTCGAGCCACGCGGTGTAGGTGAACTGATGCGCACAGACGGCGTCCGGGAAGCTGGCGATGGCCTGAGAGAAATCCTGATTGAGCTGCGCACCGTATTTTTCGCATTCGTGCATTCTGGTCACGTCGTAGACGTGCGCCAGATGCGCGGGCGTGTAAAGCCCGCCGGGACTGTCGCCCAGAACGACGCTGGCTCCGCGCGCGGTCAGCATCCGCACAAGCTCGCACAGCAGCGTCGGATGCACCGTCGCGGCGCCCTCCGGCGGCATGGCAGAGACAAGATTGACCTTGACGGCGATGCGCATACCGGGCTGCACCCAGTCCAGACCGCCGAGCGGTGCAAGCACGCTTTCCAGTGCGCGGCGGCAGGCTTCCGCTTCATATTCATCACAGCGGACGATGGAAACATCTGTATTCATTCTGCTCGTCTCCGTTTTCAGCATATTTTTCACATCATATCACAGTTGCGGCTTGATTTCAAACAGAAGCGTGTCAAAATACACAGTGTTTACAAATTGGTGAATATCTGTTATAATAAAATGTCAAAACAAGGTCTGAACGTGCAAAAGACGCGGCTTTTTGTAATGGACCAAAAGAAAGGAGCCTTCTTATGGACAACAGAGACGGCTTTGACATCCAAAAATTGGACCGTGAGGTAGATGAACTCCTTTCCGACGTAAAGAATCTTCTGAATGAAAACGCAGAACCTGTGAATGAAAGCGGGGGAGAGGACGCTGCGGATGGGGATGCAGCTGCGCCGGAACTTCCACAGGAGGAGGCGCCTGAGACACCGGCATTTCCGCCGGAGGCAATGTCGGACGCGACCGTGGTGTATAAGCCGCTGACATATTATGAGCAGTCCAAGCCTGCCTATCAGGCCGCACGCCGTGCGCAGTATGAGCGGGAGCGGGAGCAGCAGCGTCAGGAGCGTGAGCGCCTGAGGCTCGAACGCGAGGCGGAGGAGGAACGGAAAATGCAGGAGCTGGAGCAGCGGCAGAAGAATCCCCGCCGGCGTACCCGTCCGGAGCCTCCCGCAGACGAGCAGGACTACGCGAAATGGCTTTATGAGCAGGGAAACGGAGAGGAAACGGTATACCAGCGCGAACAGGTCGCCCAGCGCGAGGAGCGCCGGGACGAGCCGCAGCCGGAGAAGAAAAGAAAACGCCATCCGGTGCGCGCCTTGCTGCTGGTGCTGCTGACGCTGGTCGTTGCCAGCGCGGCGGCGCTGCTGATCCTGGCAAGGCAGCCGGAGAGCGAAAACGCGCTTGGCGCGCGGCGCAAGGGCTGTTCGACGATCCTGCTGGCCGGAACGGATCAGGACGGCTACCGGACGGACACGATGATGCTCCTGTCAGTCGATCGGGAGAACGGCAAGCTGAGTCTGGTGTCCATCCCGCGCGATACGCTCGTGTTCTGCGAATACTCCGTGCCGAAGATCAACTCGGCCTACGGCTGGGCCGGAGGCGGTGAGAGCGGCATGAAGGAGCTGATGCAGCGTGTGACGGAGATCATCGGCTTTGAGCCGGACGGCTATGTGCTGATCGACCTTGCGGGCTTTGAAAAGCTGATCGACTGCATGGGCGGCGTGGAATTCAACGTGCCGATGGACATGCAGTACAGCGACCCCTCGCAGGGGCTTCGGATCGATCTGAAGGCGGGCGAACAGAAGCTGAACGGAGACGAGGCCATGCAGCTGGTTCGCTTCCGCTCCGGCTACGCGATGGCGGATCTCGACCGCGTCAGCGTGCAGCGGGCGTTCGTTTCCGCTGCGCTCAGCCAGTGGCTCACGCCGGGAAAGCTCGTCCGGCTGCCCGGTGCGCTCAAGACGCTTTCCCAGTATACGGACAGCAATCTGACGGCGGAGAATTATCTCTGGCTGGCGGAGGCTGCGGCGGTCTGTGATATGACGGACATCCGCACGCAGACGCTTCCGGGCACGGCGACAAATCTGGGCGGCGGCTCCTATTATGTGCTGGACGCTGCGGGCGTTGCGGAGACGGTCAATGCCTGCTGCAATCCCTATGAACAGGGGATCGCCGTTTCGGATCTCAGCATCCGCGTCGGCTGAATGGAAAAGTGACCGGCGGAGCAGCGTAAGCAGCTCCGCCGGTTTTTCATAAGCCCGCGTCCGTAGAGGGCAGACCTGCCGCGCGGTAGGCGGTCGGCGAAAGGCCCATGCGGCGGGAAAAGGCTCTGGAAAAATAGAGCGCGTCCAGATAGCCGACCGAGCACGCGATCTCGTTGACGCGCAGGGCGGTCGTCCGCAGCAGCTGCGCGGCGTATTGCATCCGAAGCTCCTCCAGATAGGCCAGCGGCGATTTCCCGTACCGGCGCTGAAAGCCCCGGTAGAGCCAGCTGCGGCTGACGCCCGCAAAGGCGGCGGCGTCGTCAATGGTGATCTGATCGGCGTAGTTGTTGGAGAGAAATTCCGCCGCCTTTTCCACGCAGTCGGAGCGGTTTTCCGGCTCTGACTGTCCCTCGACCAGCTTTCCAAGCAGAAGATAGGCATAGCCCAGCATCTGCGTCCGGCTCCAGACGGACTGGCCGCGCGCGTCGTAGATTGCGGTGATGTACTGCTGGATGCTGCGGCCGAAGCCAACGGAGCGCACCGGCGCCTCCGGGCGGATGCCGCTCTGCGCGGCAAGCGCCGCCGCGTCCGGGCCGGTGAAGCCCAGCCAGTAATATTCCCATGGGTCAGACTCGTCGGCGCAGTAGCGCACGAGCGTGTTCGGCCAGACCAGAAAAACCTGACCGGCACGGACGGGGTAGGAGCTTCCGTTCAGCGTGTAGGTCCCCTTGCCGGAGACGACATAGTGAAGAAGATAATGGTCGCGCATACCCGCGCCCCAGTGATAGCCCGGCGTGCACTGCTGAAAGCCCACGTTCTTGACGACCAGAGGAAGCCCGGCGGCGCTGGATTTGTAGGAGTGCTTGAAATACTGCGGCATTTGACGGCCCCTTTCACGGCGGATATCCGAATCATAGCACAGTGCGCAACAAAAATCCATATAAATATCGGATATTCCATTGAATGCGCAACATAAACACCTAGAATAGAATGCAGAGAAAAAGGGCTGCGCACAGGAGCGGCGAAAAAGCTTCTGTGCGGCCCGACAGATGGCGAAAGGAGAGCTGGAAAATGTATGAAACGCTGAAGCAGGGCTTCCGGAAACAGTTCGGAAGGGAAGCGGAATGGATCTTTTCAGCGCCGGGACGGACAGAGCTGAGCGGCAATCACACCGATCATCAGCACGGCTGCGTGCTGGCGGCTGCGGTCGATCTGGATACACGCGCGGCGGTCGGGAAAAATGGCGGGAACGCGATCCGCGTCCTGTCGGAGGGGTATCCCCTGTGTGAGGTGGCGCTGGACGAGCTGGCTGTGCGCCCGGAGGAGAAGAATACGACGGCAGCGCTGGTGCGCGGCGTAGCGGCGCGGTTCGCGCAGCTCGGATGTAAGATCGAGGGCTTTGACGCCTATGTGACCTCGACGGTGCTGCCGGGCAGCGGACTTTCCAGCTCCGCGGCCTTTGAGGTGCTGCTGGGGACGATCGTCAACACGCTCTTCAACGCTTCTGCCGCCACGCCGGTGCAGATCGCACAGATTGGCCAGTATGCGGAGAACGTCTATTTCGGAAAGCCCTGCGGCCTGATGGATCAGACGGCTTCGTCCGTCGGCAACATCATCGCCATCGACTTTGCCGACCCGGAGAAGCCGCAGGTGGAGCGGCTGGACTTCGATTTTGAAAGCTGCAGCTACTGCCTCTGCATTCTCGACAGCGGCGCCGATCACGCGGAGCTGACGCAGGAATACGCGGCCATCCCGCAGGAAATGAAGGCCGTTGCGGCGGTGTTCGGAAAGAACTATCTGCGCGAGGTGGACGAGGCGGCGTTTTACGACCGGATCGCGGAGGCACGCGAAAAATGCGGCGACCGCGCCGCCCTGCGCGCCATCCACTTCTTTGAGGAAAACCGGCGCGTCCGGCTTCAGGTCCGGGCGCTCCGGAACGACAATTTCGAGGCGTTTTTGCAGTATGTGACCGAGTCGGGGCGTTCGTCGCAGCTCTATTTGCAGAACGTCACGCCGCTGGGCGCGAAGGAGCATCAGGAGATGGCGTTCACGCTGGCGCTGGCGGAAAAGCTTCTGGACGGCCACGGAGCCTGCCGCGTCCACGGCGGCGGCTTTGCCGGAACGGCGCTGGCCTTCGTGCCGAAGGATCAGCTGGAAGCGTTCCGCGCGGGCTTTGAGCGCGTGATGGGCAAGGGGAGCTGCCATGTGCTCTCCATCCGCGAGGCGGGCGGTACGGTATTGGAGGCTTGCAGATGAACGGAACGATCTACGGACTGGCGGACTATGCGATCCGCTGCGGGCTTTTGCAGGAGGACGACCGGACATGGGCCGTCAACCGGCTGCTGGAGGTCATGCGGCTAGATGCGATCGAGGCGGCGGAGCCGGAGCGGGAGCCGCTGCATGTGCTCCTGGAGCGTCTGACGGAGGAAGCCGTGACGCGCGGCATCTGCGCGGACGATCAGGTCTCGCGCGACCTCTTTGATACGAAGCTGATGGGCGCCTTGACGCCAGCACCGCACGAGGTGCGCGAAAAATTCCGTGCGCTGTATGACGAAAGCCCGTGGCAGGCGACGGACTGGTTCTATGAATTCAGTCAGGATACGAATTATATCCGCCGCGACCGCATTGCAAAGGATCAGAAGTGGGTCTACGAGGGAAAGTACGGTGCGCTGGATATCACGATCAACCTCTCGAAGCCAGAGAAGGATCCGCGCGCCATTGCGGCGGCAAAGCTCGCGCCGCAGGCCGGGTATCCAAAGTGCCAGCTCTGCGCGGAAAATGAGGGCTACGCCGGACGGATGAACCATCCGGCGCGGCAGAATCACCGCCTGATTCCCATGACGCTCTGCGGCGAAAGCTGGTATCTGCAATATTCGCCCTATGTGTATTACAATGAGCACTGCATCTGCCTGAGCGCGAAGCATGCGCCGATGCGCATTGACCGGGCCTGCTTTGAGAAGCTGTTGGATTTTGTGACAGTGCTGCCGCACTATTTCATCGGCTCCAACGCAGACCTTCCAATTGTGGGCGGCTCCATCCTCAGCCATGAGCATTTTCAGGGCGGTCACTATGAATTTGCCATGGAGCGGGCCGAAATCGAAAAAGAGGTGCGCTTCCGCGGCTATGCGGATGTGGAGGCGGGGATCGTGCGCTGGCCGCTGTCCGTTCTCCGGCTGCGCAGTGAAAACCGCGCGCAGCTGGCGGAGCTGGCGGAAAAAATACTGAACGGCTGGCGCGGCTACTCCGATCCGGACGCCTTTGTGTTCGCACAGACTGACGGCGAGCCGCACAATACCATCACACCCATCGTCCGGCGGCGCGGAGATGCCTACGAGATGGATCTGGTGCTGCGCAACAACATCACGACGCCGGAGCATCCGCTCGGCGTGTTCCATCCGCACGCGCAGCTGCACCATATCAAGAAGGAAAACATCGGCCTGATCGAGGTCATGGGCCTCGCGGTGCTGCCGTCGAGACTGAACACGGAGCTTGCGCAGCTGCGCGAGGCCATTCTAACCGGGCGCGATATCCGCGCGGACGAGACGCTCGGCAAGCACGCGGATTGGCTGGACGAGCTGAAAACGCGGCACCGTTTTACGCCGGAAAATACGGAGCAGATCCTCCGGCAGGAGGTCGGCGCGGTATTCGAGCAGGTTTTGGAGGACGCGGGCGTTTTCAAGCGGAATGAAGCGGGACAGAGGGCGTTCCTGCGCTTCCTCGGTACGCTCGGCATGGAACAGGAGGAAAAGCTATGAAGGTCCTTGTGACCGGCGGAGCCGGTTATATCGGAAGTCATACCTGCGTGGAGCTGCTGGAGGCAGGACACGAGGTGATCGTCGTGGACGATCTGGTCAATTCTCAGGTCACGGCGCTGGAAAATGTGGAGAAGATCACGGGAAAGCGTCCGGCGTTCTATGAGACGGATGCAGCGGACAAGGCGGCCGTGCAGCGCATTTTTGCGGAGCATCGCCCGGACGCGGTCATTCATTTTGCGGGCCTTAAGGCCGTCGGCGAAAGCTGCCGCATCCCGCTGCGTTACTACCGCAACAATCTGGACAGCACGCTGACGCTGCTGGAGGTCATGGCGGAGTACGGCTGTACGCGGCTGGTGTTTTCCTCCTCCGCGACGGTCTACGGCCCGGAAAATCCGGTGCCGTATGCGGAGACGATGCCGGTGCATCTTGCGACGAATCCCTACGGCTGGACGAAGATCATGATCGAGCAGATGCTGCGCGACTACGCGGCGGCTGCGCCGGGCTTTACGGCGGTGCTGCTCCGCTACTTCAATCCCATCGGCGGTCATGCATCGGGGCTTCTGGGCGACGACCCGAACGGCATCCCGAACAACCTGATGCCGTATATCGCGCGCGTCGCGGCAGGTAAGCTCGAACGGCTGACGGTCTTTGGCGACGATTATCCCACGCCGGACGGTACCTGCCTGCGGGACTATCTGCATGTGGTCGATCTGGCGAAGGGACACCTCAAGGCGCTGGAATACGCGGCGGAGCATACCGGCGCGGAGGCGTTCAACCTCGGCACCGGCAGCGGCGTGAGCGTTCTGGAGCTGGTACACGCCTTTGAAAAGGCCAACGGCGTCCGCATCCCGTATGTGATCGGGCCGCGCCGTGAGGGCGACCTTGCCTGCTGTTGGGCGGACACGAAAAAGGCGAAGGAGATCCTCGGCTGGACGGCGGAAAAGTCCGTGGAGGATATGTGCCGCGACAGCTGGCGCTTTGCCAGCCGGAAGGCGTAAAAAGCAGAATAGGATAAAAGAGGCGCTGCCCGGCGGGCAGCGCCTTTTGTATATAGCCTTTTGCGTATAGACAGAATACAGGCAGTCATGGGGCATGCGGGAAGTGGATGCGGATCTCCGTGCCCTTGCCGACGGCGCTTTTCAGCTCCAGACGGGCGTTATGATACTGCGCGGCGTGCTTGACGATGGACAGGCCGAGACCCGTGCCGCCGACGGCCTTGGAATGGCTTTTATCCACGCGGTAGAAGCGCTCGAAAACGCGGCTCTGGTGCGCGTAGGGAATGCCGATGCCGGTGTCGGAGACGGTGAGAACGGTCTCGGCGGTGCTCTGAGCGATATCGACGCGGACGCTGCCGCCGTCTACGTTGTATTTGATGGCGTTATCGCATAGATTGTAGAGCATCTCGCTCAGAAGTGCCGGAACGCCGGTGACATAGGCCGCGCCGCCGGTGAGCGAAAGCGTGACATGACACTTTTCGGCGACGCTTTCCAGATTTGCAAGCACATTTTCCGCCAGTGCGTGCAGCTCGACCCGCTGCCGCTCCAGCTTGTCGCCGCCCTCGTCCAGACGCGAGAGCTTGATGATGTCATTGACCAGCTCCAGAAGGCGGCGCGACTCGCGGTAGATGTCGGCGGAGAACTCCTGCACCTTTTCCATCGGCACCAGTCCGGCCTGCATCAGCTCGGCAAAGCCGGAGATGGAGGTCAGCGGCGTTCTCAGCTCGTGGGAAACGTTGGCGGAGAATTCGCGCCGCAGCGCTTCGCGCTGCTCGCGTTCCGTCACGTCCATGAGCAGGACGACCGCGCCGACCACGCTCCCGCCGGACATGACGGGGTTGGCGATGATCTGCCAGGTGACGTTTTCGCGGGTGAGCAGCACCTCGGCGTGGCTGCCGGAGAGCGCGGACTCCACGACCTTCAGAATGTCGGGATCGCGGCAGACAAGCCGGAGGCTGCCGACGGCTTCGCCGGCGTCCAGCCCGAGCACCTGCATCGCGCTGTGGTTGCTGGAGAGAATATCGGCCTTTCCGTCAAGCAGAAGGAAGCCCTCACGCATGTTTTCCGTGATGGCGGTGAATTCCCGCTGGCGAAGACTCAGCTCGTCCATCTGGCTGCGGCTGGTGTGCAGCAGGTCCTGGAGCCGCCCGATCAGCGGGGCCAACTCCTGATACGATTCGTCTAGCGCGGGATCGTCGAGATCGATGGCGTTGATCGGCCTTGTGATCTGCTTGGCCAGACGGAAGGAGAGGACGCCGCAGAGGATCAGAACCAGCACAATGACCCACAAGATCGGCTGGAGCAGGAGGATGGCCATGGAAATGATGGATTCCTGCGTGCAGGCGGTGCGCAGGACGCTTCCGTCCGGCAGCCGCAGGGCATAATAATGTGTGCGCTCGAGAAAGGTCTCCGAATAGCGCGAGCAGCGGCCCTCGCCGCACTCCAGTGCTTGTTGAATTTCCTCGCGCGCCAGATGATTCGGAAGCGAGGCGGCGTCCGCCGCGCTGTCATAGAGGACACTTCCGTCCGGCGCGACCAGCGTCACGCGGTCGGCGACCTCAAGACGCCGCAAAAAGGACGGGCCGGATTCGTCCAGCGCCTGCGCGATGCTTTCCGCCTCGGCGGACAGACGCTCAAACGCCTGCTGCTCGTAGTTGCTGAACATGACGGCGAAGAAAAGAATGGAGCTGACCAGCAGGACCGTAATGCCGATCAGAAAGGAATTGCGGAAGATCCTTCTGGTCATGCTCTGCCGCCGATCTTATAGCCGACGCCCCGGACGGTCTCGATGCAGGAGCCTGCCTCGCCGAGCTTGACGCGCAGCGTCCGGATGTGGACGTCGAGCGTTCGGTTTTCCCGGTCGCAGTCGAAGCCCCAGACCTTGTCCATCAGTGTGCCGCGCGTGAGGACGATGCCACGGTTTTCCACCAGCAGGCAGAGAATCTCAAACTCCTTGTTGGTCAGCTGCACGTTCTTGCCGTTCACACGGACGATGTGCTGCGGCGGGCAGATATAGAGCACGCCGATCTGGACGCCGCCGGCGTCGCCGGACGGCTCTGCGCGGCGCAGCACGGCCCGCACCCGCGCCAGAAGCTCCATCATGCCGAAGGGCTTGGAGATAAAGTCATCCGCGCCGCCATCGAGGCCGACTACGCGGTCATATTCCGTATTTTTGGCCGTCAGGATAATGACGGGGAGCTTCCGGGTCGGTGCGGCTGCGCGCAGCTTCCGCAGAATGCTCAAACCGTCCTCCTCGGGCAGCATGATGTCCAGAAGAAGAAGCTCTGGGAGCTGCGCGTCCATAGCACGCCAGAATTCCGAGGGCAGCGCGAAGCCCTGCGCCTCGTAGCCCTGACTTTGCAGGCCGTAGACGACCAGCTTGCGGATGCTGTCGTCGTCCTCGAGCAGATAGATCATAAAATGCGCCTCACTTTCAAGGGGAGGGATGCGGCGGCAATTGCCGCTGAAAATAGTTTATCGGAAAAAGCACGAAAAAGCAATGTTTAACATAGATTTAAGATGAATTTGACAGAATATTTAATATCGGCAGAGTACCATTTAACTGTTTTGGGCCATAATTGAGAGAATACCGCCTGTTGTGTGGAGGAATTTGGATATGAGCATCAGCAATGTGATCTCGCTGCTCAGCGGTGTGGCGCTGTTCCTGTTCGGCATGGCGCTGATGGGAGACGGATTGAAAAAGGTCGCCGGCAGCAAGCTGGAGGTCGTTTTATACCGTCTGACGGGAACGCCGCTCAAGGGCTTCCTGCTCGGAACGGGCGTAACGGCGGTCATCCAGTCCTCCTCGGCAACGTCGGTCATGGTCGTCGGCTTCGTCAACTCCGGTATGATGAAGGTGCGGCAGGCCATCAGCATCGTCATGGGCGCCATCCTCGGCACCAGCATCACGGGCTGGGTACTCTGCCTGTCGGAGATCGGCGGAACGGGCGGCGGCTGGACGGAGCTTTTCTCTACGGCCACGCTGACCGGCATCATCTCTCTGGTCGGTATCGTGCTGCGGATGTTCTCCAAGACGCAGTCGCGGCGGCATGTGGGCGATATCCTGATGGGCTTCGCCGTCCTGATGTTCGGCATGACGGCCATGAGCGAGGCGGTCTCGCCGCTGCGGCAGAGCCCGGTTTTCATCGAGTTTATGACGAAGCTCTCCAATCCGCTGCTCGGCATCCTTTTCGGCACGCTCTTTACGGCCGTAATCCAGAGCGCTTCGGCGGCTGTCGGTATCGTGCAGGCGCTGGCCTCTACGGGCGTTATCGATTTTGCGACGGCGTTTCCCCTCATCATGGGCATCGCCATCGGCGCGGCCATGCCGGTTCTGATCTCCGCCATCGGCGCGAACGTCGAGGGCAGGCGCACCGCGTTTGTCTACCTTGTGGTTGAGGTCGCGGGCGTCGTGTTCTGGGGCGCGGTGTTCTACATCGCAAATGCCATCTTCCACTTCGAATTCATGAGTATGTGCATGACCGCCGTCAGCATTGCGGCGCTCAATACGCTTTTCCGTCTGGTGAAGGTGCTGATCCTGCTGCCGTTCACAGATGTGATCGAGGCGCTGGTGGACTTCCTTATCAAGGGAGACGCAAAGGACGAAACGCCGTCGATCATGCAGCTCGAGGAGCGCTTTTTGAAGCACCCGGCGCTGGCCATCGAGCAGAGCCGCATGTCGGTCAACGCCATGGCGGAGGAAGCGCGGGACAATCTGACTGAATCCATCAAGCTTCTGCATTCCTACACGGACAAGGGCTTTGATATGGTCGAGCGGATGGAGGGGACGGTCGATCGATACGAGGATATGATCGGCTCGTATCTGGTCAAGCTGACCGGCTGCGAGCTGACCGGGAGCCAGAACGAGGAGGTCTCCAAGTTCCTGCATACCATCTCCGACTTTGAGAGAATTTCCGACCATGCACTGAATATCGGCGAGAGCGCGCGGGAGATCTTCGAGAAGCATCTGGCCTTCTCCACGCAGGCCCGCCACGAGCTGGATGTGCTGGAATCCGCTGTTGAGGAGATCGTCCGGCTGGCGACGCAGGCATTTACGGAGAACAATCTGGCACTGGCGGCCCGTGTAGAGCCGCTGGAGGAGCTGATCGACAACCTCTGCGACGAGCTGAAGCTGCACCATGTGGACCGGCTCCAGAAGGCGCAGTGTACGATCCAGCTCGGCTTTGTGTTCAACGACCTTCTGACCAATTACGAGCGCATATCCGACCACTGCTCGAACATTGCCGTCGCAATGATCGAGCTGGAATCGGACGAGTTCGATACGCACCAGTACCTCAAGAGCGTCAAGGAGATGAAGTCCTCCGATTTCACAAGGCTCTATGAGGAGTACAGCAGAGTTTACAGCATCTGAGCCGATGAAGCGGCCCCGGCGAAGTCTCGCCGGGGCCGCTTTTCTGTCCGGAAAATAGAAAAGCCGCATTTTCAAAAGAAAATGCGGCAGAGTGCACAAAAAATTCAAGAAGGAATTGACAAGTCATACAGACCATGCTAAAATGGTAATCCATAATGCCTGAGTATGAGCTTTCGCCAAACTTCCCTTGTATCGTGATTATAGCACGGGGGGAGAGAAAGCGCAAGCAGGATATGGCGAAAAAACGACAACGCGACCGAGTGTGTCAAAAACACAGAACCAAAAAGAAAGGCTGTGATGAAACATAATGGCGATGACCAAGGATGTCATGTGCGGCAAAACGCTCCGCAAGAGCTTTGCAAAGCATGACGAAATTCTCCCGATCCCCAATATGCTGAAGATCCAGAAGGACTCCTACGAGTGGTTCCTCCGCGAGGGCCTGCACGAGGTGTTCAAGGATGTGGACACGATCAGCGATTACACAGGTAATCTGGAGCTGAGCTTCCTGGATTACAGCATGAATGAGCCGCCCAAGTACACTGTTGAGGAGTGCAAGGAGCGCGACGCGACGTATGCAAAGCCCATCAAGGTGCGCGTGCGTCTGCACAACAAGGAGACCGGCGAGATCAAGGAGCAGGAGATCTTCATGGGCGATTTCCCGCTGATGACCAACGGCGGCACCTTCGTCATCAACGGCGCAGAGCGCGTCATCGTCTCCCAGATCGTCCGCAGCCCCGGCATGTACTACGGCGACGAGGTGGATAAGGCCGATCAGCACGTCTACACCGCGACGGTCATTCCGTACCGCGGCGCGTGGCTGGAGTATGAGACCGACCTCAACAACGTGTTCTACGTCCGTATCGATAAAAACCGCAAGCTCCCCATCACCTGCCTGATCCGTGCGCTCGGTGTTTCCACCGACGCGCAGATCAAGGAGCTGTTCGGCGAGGATCCGATGATCCTTGCGACCCTCGAAAAGGATACCTGCCATACGCGCGAGGAATCCCTGCTCGAGATCTACCGCAAGCTTCGTCCGGGCGAGCCGCCCACAGTCGAAAGCTCCGAGTCCTACCTTGAAGCGCTGTTCTTCGATGCCCGCCGCTACGACGTTTCCAAGGTCGGCCGCTACAAGTTCAATAAGAAAATGGACATCTGGAGCCGTCTGGCCGGCCAGACGCTGGTCCAGCCCATCACCGATCCCATGACCGGCGAGATCCTCGCCATGGACGGCGAGACGCTGAGCCGCGAGAAGGCGCACATGATCTCCGACCACGGCGTCAACGAGGCCGTGATCCTCTGCGGTGAGCGCGAGGTCAAGGTGTTCTCGAACGGCATGGTCGATATGTCCGAGTTCGTGAGCTTTGATCCGGCCCAGTACGGCATTAAGGAGAAGGTCTGCTTCCGCGTTCTGCGCGAGATGCTGGAGACCGTCCCCGAGAACGGCTGGGAGGAGGCCATCGAGGAGCGCCACAGCGAGCTGATCCCGATGCACATTACGAAGGATGATATCCTTGCTTCCATCAACTATCTGATCACCATGGTCCACGGCGCCGGTACGACCGACGACATCGACCATCTGGGCAACCGCCGCCTGCGCTGCGTGGGCGAGCTGCTCCAGAATCAGTTCCGCGTCGGCTTCACCCGCCTTGAGCGCGTGATCCGTGAGCGCATGACCATTCAGGATCTCGACGTCGTGACGCCGCAGAGCCTGATCAACATCCGTCCTGTCACGGCGGTCATCAAGGAGTTCTTCGGCTCCTCTCCGCTGTCTCAGTTCATGGATCAGAACAACCCGCTGGCAGAGCTGACGCACAAGCGCCGTCTGTCGGCTCTCGGCCCCGGCGGCCTGTCCCGTGAGCGCGCTTCCTTCGACGTGCGAGACGTTCACTACTCGCACTACGGCAGAATGTGCCCCATCGAGACCCCTGAAGGCCCGAACATCGGCCTGATTAACTATCTGGCCTCCTATGCCCGCATCAATGAATACGGCTTTGTCGAGGCTCCGTTCCGCAAGGTCGAAAAGGGCACCCACCGCGTCACCGATACCGTCGAATACATGACCGCGGACGTCGAGGACGATTACTACGTCGCGCAGGCTGCGGAGCCGGTCGATGAGAACGGCTGTCTTGTCAACCAGCGTGTGACCTGCCGTCACCGCGACGAGATCATTTCCGTTGACCGCGATATGATCGACTATGTGGATGTCTCTCCGAAGATGATGACCTCCATTGCGACGGCCTTTATCCCGTTCCTGGAAAACGACGACGCGAACCGCGCGCTGATGGGCGCGAACATGCAGCGTCAGGCCGTGCCCCTGATGGTCACGGAGGCGCCGATCGTCGCCACCGGCATCGAGCACAAGTGCGCAGTGGACTCCGAGGTCTGCATCACGGCCAAGGGCCCCGGCGTCATTACCCGCGTTTCCGCGACCTCCGTTTCCGTCCGCTATGACGACGGCAATATCGCCGACTACACGCTGACGAAGTTCGCACGCTCCAACCAGGGCACCTGCATCAACCAGCGCCCGATCGTCTCGGTCGGCGAGCGCGTCGAGGCCGGTCAGGTCATCGCCGACGGCCCCGCCTGCTCTCAGGGCGAGATCGCGCTCGGCAAGAACGTGCTCATCGGCTTCATGACGTGGGAAGGCTACAACTATGAGGACGCCATTCTTCTGAACGAGCGCCTTGTCCGCGAGGACGTGTTCACATCCATCCACATCGAGGAGTATGAGACCGAGGCCCGAGACACCAAGCTCGGCCCCGAGGAGATCACCCGCGATATCCCGAACGTCGGTGAGGATACCCTCAAGGATCTCGACGAAAACGGCGTGATCCGCGTCGGCGCGGAGGTCACCTCCGGCGATTATCTGGTCGGCAAGGTCACGCCGAAGGGCGAGACGGAGCTGACCGCCGAGGAACGCCTTCTGCGCGCGATCTTCGGCGAAAAGGCAAGAGAAGTCCGCGATTCCTCCCTCAAGGTCCCGCACGGCGAGGCCGGCATCATTGTGGATGTCAAGGAATTCACCCGTGAGAACGGCGACGAGCTGGCGCCCGGCGTCAACAAGGTCGTCCGTGTTTACATTGCGCAAAAGCGTAAGATCTCCGTCGGCGATAAGATGGCGGGCCGCCATGGCAACAAGGGCGTTGTTTCCCGCATCCTGCCGCAGGAGGACATGCCCTTCATGCCCGACGGCACGCCGCTGGACATCGTTCTGAACCCGCTGGGCGTTCCGTCCCGTATGAACATCGGTCAGGTTCTGGAGGTCCACCTCGGCTACGCCGCCCATTCCATGGGCTGGAAGGTCGCAACGCCGATCTTCGACGGCGCGAACGAGAAGGAGATCCGCGAGCTGCTCAAGCAGGCCGGCGTTGCCGAGGACGGCAAGAGCGTCCTGTACGACGGACGTACCGGCGAAGCCTTTGACCAGCGCGTCACGGTCGGCTATCCGTACTACCTCAAGCTCCACCATCTGGTCGATGATAAGATCCACGCCCGTTCCACCGGCCCGTACAGCCTCGTCACGCAGCAGCCGCTGGGCGGCAAGGCGCAGTTCGGCGGCCAGCGCTTCGGCGAAATGGAAGTCTGGGCGCTCGAAGCCTACGGCGCGGCCTATACCCTCCAGGAGATCCTGACGGTCAAGTCCGACGACGTGACCGGACGTGTCAAGACCTATGAAGCCATTGTCAAGGGCCACAACGTGCCCAAGCCCGGCGTTCCGGAATCCTTCAAGGTCCTGGTCAAGGAGCTGCAGTCCCTCTGCCTCGACGTCAAGGTGCTTGACGAGCAGGGCGACGAGATCGAGCTCAAGGACGAAGACGAGGATGAGGGCGGCTACAACGGCAATTACAACGACGAAGAGCTGTCGCTGTATGACGGCCCGGTCGGCAACGATGTCGAAGAGGACGAGGCTGCCGACGCTGGTTACGAGCTGAAGGACGAGGACGACGTGCTCGGCCTGCTGGACGATCTCAAGGACGGCGCGGACGACGCGGCCGACGAAGAATAAGGAGGTGGCAATACAATGAGCTATGCAACATTCGACGCAATCAAAATCGGTATTGCTTCCCCGGATAAGATCCGCGAATGGTCTTATGGCGAGGTCAAGAAGCCGGAAACCATCAACTACCGCACCCTGAAGCCTGAGCGCGACGGCCTGTTCTGCGAGCGCATCTTTGGCCCGACGAAGGACTGGGAGTGCCACTGCGGCAAGTATAAGAAGATCCGCTACAAGGGCAAGATCTGCGACCGCTGCGGCGTCGAGGTCACCAAGGCGAAGGTGCGCCGTGAGCGCATGGGCCACATCGAGCTGGCTGCGCCGTGCAGCCACATCTGGTATTTCAAGGGCATCCCGTCCCGGATGGGCCTGCTGCTGGATATCAGCCCGCGCATTCTGGAAAAGGTTCTGTACTTTGCCAGCTATATCGTCACCGATCCCGGCGACTGCCCGCTGGCCAAGAATCAGATCCTCTCCGAGAAGGAATACCGCGACATGCGCGAGAAGTATGAGGACGATTTCAAGGCCGGTATGGGCGCAGAGGCCATCAAGGAGCTTCTGAGCCAGATCAATCTGGACGAGCTTTCCGAGCAGCTCCGCAGTGAGCTCAAGGACGCCTCCGGCCAGAAGAAGCTGCGTATCATCAAGCGCCTCGAGGTCGTCGAGTCCTTCCGTATGTCCGGAAATGACCCCACGTGGATGGTCATGGACGTGCTGCCGGTCATTCCGCCGGAGCTTCGCCCGATGGTCCAGCTCGACGGCGGCCGCTTTGCGACCTCCGACCTGAACGACCTGTACCGCCGCGTTATCAACAGAAATAACCGCCTGAAGCGCCTCATTCAGCTCTCCGCGCCGGATATCATTATCCGCAACGAGAAGCGTATGCTTCAGGAAGCGGTGGACGCCCTGATCGACAACGGCCGCCGCGGCCGTGCCGTCACCGGCGCCAATAACCGTGCGCTCAAGTCCCTTTCCGACATGCTCAAGGGCAAGCAGGGACGCTTCCGTCAAAACCTGCTCGGCAAGCGCGTTGACTATTCCGGCCGTTCCGTTATCGTTGTCGGCCCGGAGCTGAAGCTTTATCAGTGCGGCGTGCCGAAGGAAATGGCCATCGAGCTGTTCCGCCCGTTCGTCATGAAGAAGCTCGTCGAGGACGGCCTTGCCAACAACATCAAGTCCGCCAAGAAGATGATCGACAAGGGCAAGGACGAGGTCTGGGACGCTCTGGAGGACATCATCAAGGATCGCCCGGTCATGCTCAACCGTGCGCCGACGCTGCACCGTCTCGGCATTCAGGCGTTTGAGCCGGTGCTGGTCGAGGGCCGCGCGCTGAAGCTCCATCCGCTGTGCTGCACGGCGTTCAACGCCGACTTCGACGGCGACCAGATGGCAATTCACGTTCCGCTGTCCGCAGAAGCACAGGCGGAAGCCCGTATGCTGATGCTTTCCGCCAACAATCTGCTTCGCCCGCAGGACGGCAAGCCCGTCACGGTCCCGACGCAGGATATGATCCTCGGCACCTACTACCTGACCTATCAGCGCTACGACATCGATGCGTTCGATACCATCCACGAGGCCATGCCGCTGCTCGACTGCGGCAAGCTCGCGCCTGAGAAGCCCATCTGGTTCAAGAACATCTGGGACGATCCCGAAAGCCCGGACTATCAGCTCTATCTGCGCACGCGCGGCGAGCTGCTCGAAAACGAGACCGACCGGCCCGAGACCATCCCCGGCTCCTATCAGACGCTCGAGCAGGCCGTCAAGGCGCTCGAAAACGGCGAGATCGCGCCGGACGAGGTCATTTATATCTGGAACGTGTGGGATAACGTGGCGGATATCAAGGAAGAGAATCACATCTTCGTCCGCACCGTCGGCGCCTACGCGAAGGAAGCCTTTGACAACGGCTCTGTCAAGCCCAGAGAGTATTTCAAGATGTATCACTCCGAGGACGAGGCCATGATGGCCTATGCGGACGGTCTGGTCGATATGCACGACCCCATCCGCGTCTGGAAGGAGCTGGAGATCGACGGCAGAAAGGAACACCGCATCATCGATGCGACCGTCGGCCGCCTCATCATCAACGACGCGATCCCGCAGAACCTCGGCTTCAAGAAGCGCGAGAGCACGGACGATATGTTCCCGCTGGAGATCGACTTCGTCGTCGGCAAGAAGCAGCTCGGCAAGATCATTGACAAGTGTATCCGCATCAACGGCTTCACGCTGTCCACGGAAATGCTCGACAAGGTCAAGGCCCTCGGCTATAAGTACTCCACCAAGGCCTCTATCACCGTTTCCATCGCGGACATGGAGATCCCGGAAAAGAAATACGATCTCATCCACCAGACGGAGCAGGAGGTCATCAAGATCGACCGTCAGTATAAGCGCGGCTTCATCACCAATGACGAGCGCTATCGCCTGACCGTTCAGCAGTGGGAAAAGTCCATCAAGGACGTTACCGACGCCCTTCAGGGCAACCTTAAGCGCTTCAACCCGATCTTCATGATGGCCGATTCCGGTGCTCGAGGCAGCATGAACCAGATCCGTCAGCTGGCCGGTATGCGCGGCCTGATGGCAGATACAAACGGCCGCACGATCGAAATCCCGATCAAGGCGAATTTCCGTGAAGGCCTTTCCGTTCTGGAATACTTCATCTCCTCCCGAGGCGCTCGTAAGGGCCTGACCGATACCGCGCTGCGTACCGCAGACTCCGGTTACCTGACCCGCCGAATGGTCGATGTCTGTCAGGACGTCATCATCCGCGAGTTCGACTGCGGCTCCACCAGCGGCAGCTGGAAGGGCGACTACTATGAAAAGGGCCAGATGATCGACTCCTTCGCAAACCGCATCCGCGGCCGTTATCCGGTCTACGATATCACCGATCCCGCGACGGGCGAGCTGCTCCATTCCAAGGACGTCATGCTCAAGGAAGAGGACGCCGCCAAGTTCCAGGCACACGGCATCGACCGCATCTACGTCCGTTCCGTCCTTGGCTGCAAGGCACGCTCCGGCGTCTGCGCGAAGTGCTACGGCATGAACCTGGCCACCTCTGAGCTGGTCAACCTCGGCGAAGCCGTCGGCATCATTGCCGCACAGTCCATCGGTGAGCCGGGCACGCAGCTGACCATGCGTACCTTCCACACCGGCGGCGTCGCCGGCGACGATATCACGCAGGGCCTTCCCCGAGTCGAGGAACTGTTCGAGGCCAGAAAGCCGAAGAAGATGGCGCAGATCTCCGAGATTGACGGCGTTGTCGATGTGGACGATTCCCACCGCACGGCGCTCCGCAATATCACTGTTACCGCCGATGACGGCGAGGTCAAGCAGTATCAGGTCCCGTATTCCGTCGGACTCAAGGTCGAGCATGGCAAGCGCGTCAAGAAGGGCGAGCCCATCACCGACGGCGCGCTCAACCCGCACGACGTGCTGCGCATCTCCGGCATTGAGGCTGTTCAGGACTATCTGACGCAGGGCGTTCTGGCGGTTTACCGTCAGCAGGGCGTTGACATCAACGAGAAGCACATCGAGGTCATCATCCGTCAGATGATGCGCAAGGTGCGCGTGGAGGAACCGGGCGACACCGAGCTGCTCAGCGGTACTGTGATCGACGTGTACGAGTTCGAGGACGCCAACGAGAAGATCCGTCAGCGCATCGAGGCCGGCGAAACCGACCTGCACTATGCGACTGACAGCCTGATCCTCATGGGCATCACCAAGGCCTCCCTTGCTACGGAGTCCTGGCTGTCCGCGGCCTCCTTCCAGGAGACGACCAAGGTTCTGACCGACGCTGCCATCAAGGGCAAGATCGATCACCTGATCGGCCTGAAGGAGAACGTCATTATCGGCAAGCTGATCCCCGCAGGCGCGGGCCTTGCCGCTTACCGCGACTTCGAAGAGGTCACCGCGCCCGAGTCCATCGTGACGCAGGAAATGATCGATCAGGAAAAGCTGTAAGGAACGAGCTTTCATAAAAGATCGGACGCCTCCGGGCGCCCGATCTTTTACCAAAGCAGGCTGAAAAGAGCAGCGACAGGGGAATGTGGCCGCGCAATATGGAAAACTGCGTGTACAGTGCGTACACAACCCCGAAAACTGCAAAATTTCAGAAAAAAGTAAAGGTAATTTTGACAATTCTTGTTGACGAAGTTCGTTCATTCTGCTATAATTCATGATTGTGCGGGTCTGTCCGCACCAACGACCCCGGAGGTACAGCAATGCTGGAGGAATTGAAAACCGCAAAGAAAGTGGTTGGCATCAAACAGCTTCGCCGCGCGCTGAAGGATCGTTCGGCAAAGCTCGTGTTTCTGGCGAAGGACGCAGATCCTGCGCTGACCGGGCCGCTGCTGGCGCAGTGCTGTGAAAACGGCGTGGAGGTCGTCACAGACATCACGATGAGTGAGCTTGGAAAAGCCTGCGGCATCGCGGTCAGCTCCGCGGCCGCTGCGATCGTGCGCTAGCGCACCACAATTTGGTCCCTGCGGAATATCCTGTGATATTTCGGGACAATATAAAAGCTGTAAAACAGCATCATTCGAGAAAGGAGGAAAAATCATGCCTACTTTTAATCAGCTTGTAAGAAAGGGCAGAGAACAGTCCACTTACAAATCCACGGCTCCGGCACTCCAGAAGGGCATCAACACCCTGAAGAACCGTGCCACTGACCTGTCTTCTCCTCAGAAGAGAGGCGTCTGCACTGCTGTGCGTACCACCACCCCGAAGAAGCCGAACTCCGCTCTGCGTAAGATCGCCCGTGTGCGTCTGACCAACGGTTACGAGGTCTCCGCTTATATTCCCGGTGTCGGTCACAACCTGCAGGAGCACTCTGTCGTGCTGATCCGCGGCGGCCGTGTCAAGGACCTGCCTGGCGTTCGTTACCACATCATCCGTGGTACGCTCGATACCCAGGGCGTTCAGGGTCGTATGCAGGCTCGCTCCAAGTACGGCGCGAAGAAGCCGAAGGCTGGCAAGAAGAAGTAATCTTCCGGCACTTACTGCAATGATGCCTTTCGCAAGGCAATGCCTTGCTAAGAGTTTTTATATATATGAACGTAAAACCTCTTGGCAGGCACAAAGAACGGAGGAGAAGGAACCTCCGAAGTACCTATGAAATCATTTTATGAAGGAGGGAAGCAAAGTGCCAAGAAGAGGTAACGTTCCCAAGAGAGAAATTCTTCCGGATCCGATCTACGGCTCTGTTCTGGTCACCAAGCTTGTCAACAGCATCATGCTCGACGGCAAGAAGGGTGTCGCTCAGAAGGTCGTTTATGGCGCTTTCCAGATCGTCGAAGAAAAGACCGGAAAATCCGGCCTTGAAGCCTTCCAGCAGGCCATGGAGAATATCATGCCCGCAGTGGAGGTCAAGACCCGTCGTGTCGGCGGCGCCAACTATCAGGTGCCGATCGAAGTCCGCCCCGCAAGACGCCAGACCCTGGGTCTGCGTTGGCTGACCAACTATAGCCGCGCAAGAAGTGAGAAGACCATGAGAGAACGCCTGGCCGGCGAGATCATGGACGCCTGCAACAACACCGGCTCCGCCGTCAAGAAGCGTGAGGATACGCATAAGATGGCAGAGGCCAACAAGGCATTCTCTCACTTCCGCTGGTAATTACAAAAGGAGAGCAGCATGCCAAGACAGTTTTCACTTGAGAATACGAGAAACATTGGCATCATGGCTCATATCGATGCAGGAAAGACGACGACGACAGAGCGTATTCTTTTCTACACCGGTGTCAATTACAGACTCGGAGAGACACATGACGGCACCGCCACCATGGACTGGATGGAGCAGGAGCAGGAGCGTGGCATCACGATCACCTCTGCTGCGACGACCTGTCACTGGAAGGGCGTGCGCATCAACATCATCGACACGCCGGGACATGTGGACTTCACCGTTGAGGTCGAACGTTCCCTGCGCGTGCTCGACGGCTCTGTGACCGTCCTTTGTGCAAAGGGCGGCGTGGAGCCTCAGACCGAGACTGTATGGAGACAGGCCGACAAATATCATGTCCCGCGTATCGTTTACGTCAACAAAATGGACATGATGGGCGCCGATTTCTTCAATGTCCTCAAAATGATGGACGACCGTCTCAAGTGTACGGCAGTTCCGCTTCAGCTGCCCATTGGCGCGGAGGATACCTTCCGCGGCGTCGTCGATCTGATCCGCATGAAGGCGTATGTCTTCTACGACGAGCTGGGCAAGGATATGCGCGAGGAAGAGATCCCCGAGGAGCTGGCAGAGCTTGCCGCGCAGTATCGGGATCATATGCTCGAGCAGATCTCTGACGAGGACGAAGAAATCATGATGCTCTATCTCGAGGGAGAAGAGATCCCCGAGACGAAGATCCGGGCCGCGCTGCGCAGAGCGACCATCGCCAATAAGGTGATCCCCGTTCTCTGCGGCTCGTCCTACAAAAACAAGGGCGTTCAGGAGCTCCTCGATGCGATCGTCGATTTCCTGCCGTCGCCTCTTGACAAGCCCGCGATCACCGGCGTCAATCCCAGAACCGAGGAAGAGGAGACCCGTGCAGCTGACGACAGCGCGCCGTTCTCCGCACTGGCGTTCAAGATCGCGACGGATCCCTACGTCGGCAAGCTGGCGTTCTTCCGGGTTTATTCCGGTACGCTGGAGGCCGGCAAAACGGTGCTCAACACCAACAAAAATATCCGGGAACGTATGGGCCGTATCCTGCTGATGCACGCCAACCACAGAGAAGATCTCAGCTGCGTCTATTCCGGCGATATCGCCGCCGTCGTGGGCCTTAAGAACACGACCACCGGCAATACGCTCTGCGATATGGACCATCCGATCATCCTTGAGTCCATGGAATTCCCCGAGCCGGTCATCCGTGTGGCCATCGAGCCGAAAACAAAGGCCGGTCAGGAGAAAATGGGCATTGCGCTGGCAAAGCTGGCGGAAGAGGACCCGACGTTCAAGACCTATACCGATGAAGAGACCGGCCAGACCATCATCGCTGGCATGGGCGAGCTTCATCTGGAGATCATCGTTGACCGCCTTCTGAGGGAGTTCAAGGTGGAAGCGAACGTGGGCGCACCCCAGGTCGCTTACAAGGAGACCATCCGCAAGAAGGTCAACCAGGAGACCAAGTACGCGCGTCAGTCCGGCGGTAAGGGCCAGTACGGCCATGTCAAGATCACCGTCGAGCCGAACGAGAGCGGCAAGGGCTTCGAGTTCATCGACGCCACCGTCGGCGGCTCCGTCCCGAAGGAATACATTCCTGCGGTCGAACAGGGCATCCGCGGCGCGATGGAAGCCGGCGTTCTCGCCGGATTCCCGGTCGTCGATGTCAAGGTCACGCTGTATGATGGCTCTTACCACGAGGTTGACTCCTCCGAGCTGGCATTCAAGATCGCCGGTTCCATGGCGTTCAAGGAAGCCTGCCAAAAAGCGGATCCCGTCATCCTCGAGCCGATCATGAAGGTCAGCATCATCGTCCCTGACGAGTATATGGGCGACGTGATCGGCGACATCTCCGGCCGCCGCGGCTCCGTCCGGTCGCTGGAAGCACGCAACGGCGCGCACCAGATTGACTGCGATGTTCCGCTGTCCGAGATGTTCGGCTATGCCACCAACCTCCGTTCGCGCACGCAGGGCCGCGGCCAGTTCTCCATGGAACCCAGCCACTATGTGGAGCTTTCCAAGAATCTTGCCGACGAGGTCATCAAGAAGCGCAGAGGTTATTGATCCGATACAGTTTTCTGTATTGTTTTTTGAAATTTTCCTTGTCAAAACTGCATTTGTCGTGTATGATGAGGAAGACAAATTCAACAATTATTTGTACGTTTACAAACTAAGGAGGATAATTTCATGGCTAAGCAGAAATTCATTAAGGATAAGCCCCATGTCAACATCGGCACCATCGGTCATATCGACCATGGCAAGACCACGCTGACTGCTGCTATCACCAAGTACCTTGCTTTCTTTGGCGATGCTGAGTACACCGACTATTCTTCCATCGATAAGGCACCGGAAGAGCGCGAGCGCGGCATTACCATCAACACTGCTCACGTTGAGTATCAGACCAACGACCGCATCGGCCACAACTATAAGACCGGCGAGGACAACTATCAGATCAAGGGCCGTCACTATGCGCACGTTGACTGCCCGGGCCACGCTGACTATATCAAGAACATGATCACCGGCGCTGCACAGATGGACGGCGCGATCCTCGTTATCGCAGCTTCCGACGGCCCCATGGCTCAGACCAAGGAGCACCTGCTGCTTGCCCGTCAGGTTAACGTTCCTTCCGTTCTCGTTTTCCTGAACAAGTGCGATCAGGTCGATGACGAAGAGCTCCTCGAGCTCGTCGAGATGGAAGTCCGCGAGACTCTGGACTTCTACGGCTTCCCCGGCGACGACACCCCCATCATCCGCGGCTCCGCTCTGAATGCTCTGGCTTCCGAGTCCACCGACCCGAAGGCTCCCGAGTACAAGTGCATTGAAGAGCTGATGCAGGCTGTCGATACCTGGATCCCCACTCCTCCCCGTGATGACTCTCTGCCGTTCCTGATGCCGGTTGAGGACGTCTTCACCATCTCCGGCCGCGGCACCGTCGCTACCGGTCGTGTCGAGCGTGGCGTTATCAAGAAGAACGAGCCGGTCGAGATCGTTGGCCTTTCCGACGAGAAGAAGCAGACCGTCGTTACCGACATCGAAATGTTCCACAAGCTGATGGACTACGCTGAGGCTGGCGACAACATCGGCGCTCTGCTCCGCGGCGTTGACAAGAAGTCCATCGAAAGAGGACAGGTTCTGGCCAAGCCCGGCTCCATCCATCCGCACACCAAGTTCACCGGTCAGGTTTACGTTCTGTCCAAGGACGAAGGCGGCCGTCATACCCCGTTCTTCAACAACTATCGTCCGCAGTTCTACTTCAGAACCACTGACGTTACCGGCATCATCACTCTGCCCGACGGCGTTGAGATGTGCATGCCTGGTGATAACATCGACATGAAGGTCGAGCTCATCACCCCGATCGCTATCGAGAAGAACCTCCGCTTCGCTATCCGTGAAGGCGGCCGTACCGTTGGTTCCGGCGTTGTCATCGCCATCAACGAGGACTAATTCTCTTGAAAAAGAGGACGCTTCGGCGTCCTCTTTTTTCTTAGACCCTTTTCAAGATAAGTGTTGCTGGTAAAAAGCCTGAATATAACCCATATTACTTGAATAAAAACCCAGATAACCCATCTCGGAATGAGAAGGGCTATTTTTGATACTTTCATAAATAGACAAGAAAATATTATATAAGATAAATGTGAAACATTTCCAAAGAATTTTCGTCCATATCAATAGAACTACAATTTAGATTGGAGTAACCGACATGAAGAAGATGTTATCTTTTGTGATGGTGTTGGCTTGTATATTAACATGGATTGGTTGTAGTAGAGAGCCAAACGAAGACTTATCTGATGTAAATGGAAGACAGGCGTATTTTAATGCAACAGTTTTGGAATTGAGCAATGGCTCGGTTAAAGTTGAATGTACAGAGCCATTTGACAGTGGTATCTTAATTGGTGAGGAATTATCCGTTTCGACGGATGTAGTGGCAGCCTCAGGAGCACCAGAGTTAGCGATTGACGATGATATTCGTGTCGTGTTTGACGGTGATGTCATGGAAAGTTACCCGCTGCAAATTGGAACTGTCTTTGCTATCTATCTTTTGGATGAGAATGGTGAAGCCATCCCGAACAACTAACTGCATATTCTTGAAGCTAAGGCCACCTCGACTTGGGGTGGTCCCTTTTATGTCCCTTAATGAATAAATCTACATCAGTGATTGTCTCCCAATCAGTAGCAACAATTAACTTAAATGGGAGTTTCCATATCTCAGCACGGCTGCGTGTAGGGCAAGACGAACATTTTTTCCGTATGATCTTTGTGCATAACGCGCTGTCTCTCTGGAGGCTTTATGCCGCAGCCGTCCGGCTGCGGCATATTTTGTGGTTTTTCCGATTTTGAAGAAATATATGTGGAAATTACGGGGAATTTGTAGTAAAATCAAATCAGCCGCTCATCCGCCTTCTGCATAGTATGAGAGCAGGAGGTGAGAAAATGGTTTTTGAGATTCTGGTTGCGATTCTGTCGGTCTGCGGCGTGATCCTGCTTTTATGGTGCGTCACAGGCTGCTTTCTCAGACCGTTCGGCGGAAAAGCGCTGAAAATGCTGTACCCGGTCTCCGGCGATGCGCAGGAGCTGGAGCATGCGATTCGCGGAATTCTCTGGCTTCGGGAGGTCGGGCTGACCTCCGGCGGCGTCTATCTATTGGATGTGGGGCTGAGTGAGACCGGAGGGCGGATCGTACAGGCGCTTTGCGAAAAATGGGAGTTTGTGACGCTCCTCCCGGAGGAGCGCCTTTCAGATTTATTCAAAACGGGGTCGTAAACGTGCAGCAGTTGGAAGAAATGATTCGAGGGACGGTCCAGACGGTCGTCTATCAGAATCCGGAAAACGGATACGCCGTCCTGCGGCTGAACACGGAGGACGGCCAGCAGATCACAGTCGTTGGAACTGTCCCCATGACCGTTCCCGGCGAACGCCTGATCGTGACGGGAAAATGGGGCTACCATGCGAGCCATGGCCGCCAGTTCGAGGCGGAGTTTTTGGAGCGGCTGATGCCGGAGACCGGCAACGAGATCTTTGCGTATCTGGCCTCCGGAGCAGTCAAGGGCATCGGCGAAAAGACCGCAGAAAAAATCTTGCAGCTTTTTGGCATTCATGCGCTGGAGATTCTGGAAAATGAGCCGGAAAAGCTTGCGCAGATCCCCGGTATTTCCCGGAAAAAAGCCATCGAGATGGGGGAGAGCTTCCGCCGTCAGGCTGGCGTGCGCCGTCTGATCGAATTCCTGACGCTGCACCGGCTGCCGCCGGAGCTGGCTGTGCGCCTTTTCCGCGTTTACGGCGACCTTGCTGAGGATGCGCTCCGCGACGATCCCTATCTGCTTACGGAGCCGTATTTCGGTGCGGATTTCGCGGCTGTGGACGCCTTTGCGCTGGAAATGGACGTGGAGGCCGACGACGAGCGCCGCGTGGAAGCGGGCATTTTGTTTGAGCTTTCCTATAACCTGACGAACGGGCATACATTTATACCGGAGAAGAAGCTCATCCCGGCGACGGCTGCGCTTCTGAATCTGGACAGCGATACCGTGGAGCGCGGCCTTGACCGCCTGAGTGAACAGGAGCGGATGGTGCGCAGCGAGATCGCGGGTCTGACGGCCTGCTATCTGCCGGAATTCTACGAGGCGGAGCAGTATATCACCGAGCGCCTCGCGCGGATGGCGCGGACGCGCATCGAGCCGCCGCGCACGCTTGAAAAGACGCTTTCCGGCGTTCAGAAGAAGAACGCCATTCAATACGCACAGAGCCAGCTTCAGGCCATCCGCGACGCGGCATCCTATCAGCTGCTGCTGGTGACCGGCGGCCCCGGCACCGGCAAAACGACCGTTATGACCGGTATTCTGGATCTGTTTGACGCGCTGGAGATCAAGACGCAGCTGGCTGCGCCGACCGGACGCGCTGCCAAGCGCCTGAGCGAGGTGACGGGCCGTGACGCGACGACCATCCACCGGCTGCTCGAGGCGCAGTTTGACCCGGAGACCGGCGCGATGGCCTTCTTCCACGACGAGGATCAGCCGCTGCGCTGCGAGGCAATGATCGTTGACGAGACGTCGATGGTCGATCTTCAATTGATGATGTCGCTCCTGCGGGCGCTCAAGCCCGGCTGCCGTCTGATTCTGGTCGGCGACCCGGACCAGCTTCCGTCCGTCGGCGCGGGAAACGTCTTTTCTGATATTATCCGCAGCGGCATTGCCAAGACCGTTCGGCTGACGGAGATCTTCCGGCAGGCTCAGGAGAGCCTGATCGTCATGAATGCGCACGCCGTCAATCACGGTGAGCTGCCGGTGCTGACGGTAAAGGATCGGGATTTCTTCTTTATGAAGCGCCGCTCCGGCGAGTCCGTCGTCCAGACGATCCAGGAGCTTTGCGCGACGCGCCTTCCGAAAAACATGGGCATTCCATCCTCGGAAATTCAGGTGCTGTCTCCGACCCGGAGACACGAAACGGGCACCGTCACGCTCAACAAGGCCCTTCAGGCCGTGCTGAATCCGGCTGCGTCCGGAAAAAAAGAGAAACAATTTGCTGATTTTTCCTATCGTGAGGGCGATAGGGTGATGCAAATTCGAAATAACTATGATATAATGTGGAAGAGGACGGACGGCCTCGGCGCCGGAACCGGCGTTTTTAACGGGGACATCGGTACGATCACCCGGATAGACTTTGCAGCAGAGACAGTGACCGTCCTTTTTGACGACCGCGAGACCAGCTACGGCTTTGATATGCTGCGGGAGCTGGAGCCTGCGTATGCCATGACCGTCCACAAGAGTCAGGGCAGCGAATACCGCGCGGTGATCCTCGCGGCATGGAGCGGCTCGCAGCTGCTGCTGACGCGCAGCATCCTCTACACAGCCATCACGCGCGCCAGAGAGCTTTTTATCATCGTCGGCAATGAAGAGATCATCGCCGCCATGACCCGCAATGACCGCCAGCAGCGCCGCTACAGCGGTCTCAAGCTCCGGCTGGAAAGGGAAGCCGGGAACGATCATGAAACTGCTTGACAGGCTGCTCGACCTGCTGTATCCGCCGCGCTGCCTGATCTGCCATGAGTTTCTGGAGCCGGGCGCCGGGACTGTCTGCGGCAGGTGTATGGATACGCTGCCGGAGTTCGACGGCGCTGACCCGCATGTCCGCTTTGCGGAAAGGTGTGCGGCGACTTTCTTCTATGAAGAAAAGCTGCGCGATTCCTTTCTCCGTTATAAATTCAGCGGCAGAGACTGGTATGCAAAACAGTACGGCCAATGGATGGCCGTCACGATCCGTGACAAACTGACAGGGAAATATGATATCATGACATGGGTACCTGTCAGCCGCCAGAGGAAAAAGGAACGCGGCTACGATCAGGCGGAGCTTCTCTGCCGGAGCGCAGCGCGGGAGCTTGGAATGGAGCCGGTGCGCACGCTGGAAAAGCTTACGGATAATCGTGCACAGTCCACGCTGAACGACGCCTCCGAGCGTATGGCGAACGCCGTCGGGGCATATGGCCCCTATCAGGCGGAACGCTTCGCCGGAAAGCGCGTCCTGTTGATCGACGATATTGTAACGACCGGCGCGACGCTGAGCGAGTGCGCGCGGGTTTTGAGAACGGCCGGCGCGGAGAACGTTGTCTGCGCGGCGCTGGCCACACCGAGAGAACGTAACGAAAGGTGATACCCAATATGAAGCTGTCCAGAGACATCGGAATCGACCTTGGAACCGCCAATGTTCTGGTCTATGAAGAGGGACGCGGCATCGTCCTGCGCGAGCCGTCCGTCGTCGCCGTTGACAAGAACACCGGCAAGGTTTTGCAGGTCGGCGCCGCCGCCCGCAATATGCTGGGCAGAACGCCGGGAAACATCGTGGCGGTTCGGCCGCTGCGCGACGGCGTGATCTCTGATTATGAAATGACGGAGAAAATGCTCGAGCAGTTTCTCAAAAAGATCATTCACTTCGCGCTCATCAAGCCCCGCGTGATCGTCAGCGTCCCGAGCGGCGTGACGGAGGTCGAGGAGCGTGCAGTCATTCAGGCGACCATGGAGGCCGGCGCACGCCGCGTCTACCTGATCGAGGAGCCGTTTGCCGCAGCGCTCGGCGCGAAGCTCAATATCTCCGGCCCCGACGGACACATGATCGTGGATATCGGCGGCGGTACGACGGATATCGCCGTGCTGAGCCTCAACGGCATTGCCAATTCCTCATCCATCAAGATCGCGGGCGATACCTTTGACGAGGCCGTCGTGGCCTTCATGCGCAAGCGCTACGCCATGCTCATCGGGCTTGGCACAGCAGAGGAGGTCAAGATCACGATCGGCTGCGTCTATGAGCGGCCGGAGGACGCGGTTATGACTGTCAAGGGCCGCGACCTCAAGACAGGCCTGCCGAAGGAGCAGAGCGTGACCTCACTGGAGCTGATGGAGGCGTTCAAGCGCCCGGCGCGGCAGATCGTGGACGAGGTACTGTCTGTTCTGGAGCACTCTTCGCCGGAGCTTGTGGCGGATATCGCCAAGAACGGTATTGTCCTGACCGGTGGCGGAAGCCTCCTGTACGGCTTTGACAAGCTTATCGCGGAGCGGACGGAGATCCCATGCTTTATCGCGGACGACGCCGACTCCTGCGTGGCAAACGGCTGCGGTAAGAGCCTGCAATGGATCAACTCCATGCAGGAGGGCACGATTAACCTTGCCCGCCGCAAGCTTATGAAGGAATCTCAATAGCGTCCACCAGCTTTTTTCAATCGTTTCCCGGCATTTTCCCCGCATGCTCTCTGCGTCAGCAAAGAGATCCAGCTATACCAAAAGAGGTGTCACGTTACTGCGGTCTAACGCAATTTTCTGTGGTTTCCGGCGTTCCAACACAGAAAGGGCTTAGATATAATTCAAAACAAGGGGATAAGGAAAACATGGAACACAAACTGGAACGAAAGTATGGCCTTTTCACAGCGATCTGTCTCGTAGTCGGCATTGTCATCGGCTCAGGCGTCTTTTTCAAGGCACAGACGATTCTGCAAAAGACCGAAGGCAATATGCCGCTCGGAATCATTGCATGGGTCATCGGCGGCCTCATCATGCTGGTCAGCATCCTGACGTTTGCCACGATGGCGCAGAAGTATGAAAAAGTCAACGGTATCGTAGACTATGCCGAAGCAACCGTCGGCAGCCGCTACGGCTATTTCGTTGGCTGGTTCATGACCGCGATTTATTACCCGAGTCTTACCTCCGTTCTCTGCTGGCTGTCCGCGCGTTATACCCTCGTATTCATTACCTCCTGCTGGCCCAATTTCCCGCTGGTGATCCCCGCCGAACAGGGCGGCTGTGTCATCGGCCCGGAGTGCATCGCGCTTATGATGCTCTTCCTCTGCTGTGCGTACTTCATCAACGCTATCTCTCCGAAGCTGGCCGGTAAATTCCAGACCACGACGACCATCATCAAGCTGATCCCTTTGGGCCTCATGGCAGTCGTCGGCATCATCTCCGGTCTGGTCAGCCCGACCCATATGCTGGCGAACAACTTCGCATTCGTTGCGGAAAATGCGGAGCAATATTCGACCGGACATCTCCTGCTTTCCGCAGTCTGCGCAACGGCCTTCGCCTATGAGGGCTGGATCATTGCGACATCCATCAATGCCGAGCTGAAGGACGCGAAGCGGAATCTTCCCAAGGCACTCATCATCGGCGGTATCATCATCATTGCCGTTTACATTGCGTACTACGTCGGCGTGGCCGGCGGCGCGACCGTCGAGACTCTGATGGACGAGGGTGCGACCTCCGCATTCGTCAACATCTTCGGCGGCGTTCTCGGCAACATCCTCAATCTGTTCATCGCCATCTCCTGCATGGGCACGATGAACGGCCTGATGCTGGGCTGTTCCCGCGGCCTCTACAGTCTGGCGGCCCGCGGCGAGGGCCCCGCGCCTGAGATCTTCCGTCAGATCGATCCGAGAACCAATATGCCCGCGAACTCCTCCATTTTTGCACTGCTGGTCTGCGGCATCTGGGGCACCTACTTCTACCTGTCCAATCTTGCCGGTACGTGGAGCGGCCCGTTTGCGTTCGATTCCTCGGAAATTCCCATCGTCACGCTCTATGCGATGTACCTGCCGATCTTCATCTGCTGGATCAAGAAGGAGAAGGACGAATCCGTGATGCGGCGCTTTGTGCTGCCGATCCTTGCGATCATCGGCGCCCTGTTCATGGTCTATGCCTGCATCGTCGGGCACGGAATGGAGAATGTCTGGTATCTGATCGTGTTTGCGGTCGTGATGGCGTTCGGCGCGCTGTTTGTCAAAAAGGAAAAAAAGTAAAGCGAATAGCAAAATGCCCGAAGCGAAAGCTTCGGGCATTTTTTACAGGTATTCGCGCAGATCGTCGGAGAGCTTCTGCTCCAGACCGATCAAACGCTTTGTGATGTCCTTGGAATCCTCGCTGGCGGCCTCGTATTGATTGAGATACCGCCCGAGCGATTTGACACCCATGTTGCAGCCGTCCGTCATGAGGCTGGCAATCGTCTGGTCAGAGCCGTTCATGGCTATGGCAGCGTTCGTTTTGAGCCACGACATCCCCTGCGCAAGGGGATTGGGAGCCTTGCCGTCGTCGTGACAGTCGGCCAGCATGACGTTGATCTCCGTTTTGAGGCTCTCGTGGGCGCGCTTGCAGGCAGACAGACGGCGGTACATGTCCGGGGCCTGTACGCGCTCCAGCACGTCGTCAATGGCGGAAACGCCCATCTGAATTCCCGCGTCGCATTCCCGCAGCAATCGGATCGTATCCTGTTCGATCATCATGATCCCTCCGTTTCTGCAAGTAGTATGCGCGGAGGGCGAAAAAATATCAGGACAAAGGAACAAATGGACGGGTCGCTTTTCGCGCAGACAGCGTTTGCTAAATTCAGCGCAGAGCGGCCAGCGGCTGCGCTTAAAAAAGCTGTGTGGATGGGATACCATCCACACAGCTTTTGTCTGCTGATTTCACTGCTTCAATTACATCGGGCTGAAAGCCTGCTGGCAGGCATTTCCGGCGATGCAGGGGACCTTTGAATCACATCTTGCTGTAAGCGACAGCGATCTTGCTGGCTGCGTGTGCGTTGTTGAAGGCAAGCTGGATGTTGGAATCCAGAGAATGGCCGCCGGTCATTTCCACGATGTGCGCCAGCAGGAACGGCGTGGTCGCCTTGCCATGGATGCCCTGTTCGTTGGCCATTTCGACCGCGCGGTCGATGACCTTGTTCATCTCGACAGGATCCATTGCGTATTCCTCGGGGATCGGGTTGCCGACGACAGCGCCGCCCTTGAGGCCGATGTCCCATTTGGTCTTCATGATCTTGGCGACGGTCTCCTCGTCCGGGCAGTTATAGTCCAGCTTGAAGCCGGAGGTGCGGCAGTAGAAGGCGGGCAGCTCGTCGGTGCGCAGGCCGAGAACGGGCACGCCGTTGGTCTCCAGATATTCCAGCGTCAGGCCGAGGTCAAGAATGCTCTTTGCGCCTGCGCAGATAACGCAGACAGGTGTGTTGGCAAGCTCCTGAAGGTCGGCGGAGATATCCATGGTCTTTTCTGCGCCGCGATGCACGCCGCCGATACCGCCGGTCGCAAAGAAGCGGATGCCCGCATATGCGGCAATAATCATGGTCGTGGTAACGGTGGTCGCGCCGGGCATACCGGTCGCAAGATAGGTCGCCAGATCGCGGCGGCTGACCTTGCCGATGCCGTCCGCCTTGCACATGCGGAGCAGCTCCTCGTCGTTCAGGCCGACCTTCATCTTGCCGTCGAGAATGGCGATGGTCGCGGGGACAGCGCCCTCTTCGCGGATGATGGCTTCCACCTTGTGCGCAAACTCCAGATTCTGGGGATAGGGCATACCATGGCTCAGAATGGTGGACTCCAGCGCGACAACGGGCTTGTTTTCACGCAGGGCCTCCTGAATTTCGGGGGTGACGGACAGATACTCATGCAGATTGTTCATAGTTGATACTCCTTCCAGATTTTTTCAATGAGTGATACACACATACCGGGATGAATGGTTCTCTCGTGGGAAATGGCGGCGATCCCGGCCGCCAGAGCATAGTGAAGCGTTTTTTCCGGATCGAAGCCGGAAAGCGTGCTGTAAATGACGGCGGCCATGAAAGCGTCGCCCGCGCCGGTGGCGTTGACCATCTGCTCGACGGGGCGGAGCTTCCGGCGAAGCACGGTGCCGCTGCGGTCCATGTACAGGCAGCCGTCCTTACCGAGGCTGACGAGCAGCCGTTCCAGACCCTTGTCCAGAAGGGAAGCGCCTGCGGCCTCCAGACTGGCTTCGTCGGTGATCTCGCGGCCAGAGAGGATGGAAAGCTCGAGAACGTTCGGCTTCGCGGTGTGGAAGCGGCCGATGTGCGGCGCGAGCACACGCGCGTAGGCGGTGGAAACCGGATCGACGTAGACCGGCGTCCGGCCCTCGCAGAGGTCGAGCAGATGCAGAAGTGTCCGCTCCGTGAGGCACGGGTCGCAGGTCACAATGGCCGCGTTTTGCAGAAGCTCCGCGCGGCTATCCAGAAATTCGGGCGTCAAATGCTCCTGCAAAACCGTCATATCGGAGAGGGCGACGAGCATATCGCCGTGCTCGTCAAGAATGGAAAGATAGGTGGAGGACGCGCAGCCGGGAGCCACGCAGAGCTGGGACACATCGATGCCTGCCGCTGTGCATTCCTGGCGGATGACATCGGCGTAGAGATCGGTGCCGACGGCGGAGATCAGCCGCACATCCGCGCCGAGCCGGGCAAGGTTGTCGCAGACATTGCGCGTAACGCCTCCGGCAGAGGCGTTCATGTGGCCGGGATTGCTGTCGTGCATGACGATCGCTTTTTTGGGACGGCCATGAATATCGAGATTGGCAGCGCCCACGCCCACGACATAGGGCCGCGCCGCAGAAGCAGTTTCCATAGGCTTGCCTCCTTGTTTTCTTTCAAAAGCTCTTTTGAAAAGCACATATTAGCGCAAACCATGGCAAGAGTCAAGCCCATTTTCAAGCAAAATCGTGAACATTTCGTGAATTTATAGAAAACGGAGCCAGCCGCGTCGGCTGGCTCCGGTGTCTGTGTGTCGAAAACGATTCAGTTGACAACAAACTCCATCGCGGATAGGTAGTAATATCCGTCGTCGTAAAATTCGATGGTATAGGACTTCTGCATGGTAACGTCCTTTTCAGTCTCGTCCGCGTAGAAGTCGGCGTCGAAGCGTACCTCCAAAGTGCCCTCCTTCTGGGAGACGTTCAGGATCTTCATGAAGCGGTTGCCGCCGAAGCCGCTGACCGTGCTCGTGACGATGCCGTCAAAGGTGGCATCGTACTGGCTGCACTGCGTGATATCGAAGCTGTAGTCCTTGAAATAGCGGTCAAGGACGGCGGTAATGTGGCGCGTGGAGATAAAATACTTCTGCTCTGCCTCGTTGTAGCGTGCCTGAAGCTCTTCCTCCGCTGCGAGGAGAAGATACGCCGTGTAAAGCTCGTCGGAGGTGAATTCGCTGGGATCAGAGAAGTTGAAGCCGTGTTCGCCGAGCATACCGATCTCCATATTGATGACCAACGACATGAGAGCCTCCGGATCGGTCGCCTGCGCGGAGAGCTGCGGCGTGTCATAGGTGGAAAGCCACATCGTGGAGACCAGATGGCCGCCATCGTCGTTGAAGCTGGCCTCATATTCCTTTGCGCCGTAGAGCAGCCAGCCGGAAGCGGAGCGGAACTCCACACGGAATACCACGGAGCTGTCGCTGTCGGTGCGCGAGATCAGGAAGGGCGTCTGTGCGGGCCGGTCGGTGTCCTGCATCTCGACCAGACGCAGAAGCTCTTCGTCGGTCGCCAGCTTGGGCGCTTCCGGCTCCGGGTCAGACGGCTGCTCCGGCTGTGCGGGCACGGGCTCCTCCGGCTCTGCGGGCGATTCGGCGGGAGACGGTTCCTCTGGCGTTACAGGCGTCTCCGGCTCGGAGGGCTGAACGGCGGGCGTTTCCGGCTCCTGCGGTGTTTTTGTGCAGGCGGCGAGAGCCAGCAGCATCGCGCCGGTCAGCGCGAATGCGAGAAGCTTTTTTGCAAACTTGTTTTTCATCATAAAGTACCTTTCTTTCTATGGCGGCGGCACAGGCCATGTTGGCGAGGCTGCCGCCGTTCGTATGCGCAGACGCTGCGCATGGGTTTGTTTCCTTTCTGTAACCAATATTCTAGTCGAAACGGGAATCCCTGTCAATGCGGCAGGGCGGAAATTCAGAAAGAATTCAGAAATGTCCGGCGGGCAGCGCCCGCCGGACATGGGGAGTATCAGGAAAGCGCGTCAAAGGTGACGGACGCCTTGAACAGATCGCCGTCCACGCTCAGCGCGAACGTGCCCTGCTGAAGCGAGGTCAGGCTTTGCGCGATGGACAGGCCGAGACCGCTGCCCTCCGTATTCCGGGAGCTGTCGCCGCGCACAAAGCGCTCCATCAGCTCGTCGGCGGAGATATTGAGCGCACTGCGCGAGATGTTCTTGAAGCAGATCACGACCTTGCCGTTTTCCACAGCGCTGGAAAGATAGACGCGCGTTCCGGGCATGGCGTATTTGCAGATGTTGCTTAAGAGGTTATCAAACACGCGCCAGAGCAGCCGCCCGTCGGCCAGGATCTTCGGCGAGGAGGGGTCCTCCAGCACGATTGGCTCCAGCTGACCGGCCTCCAGCTTGCCCTCATATTCGCCTATGACCTGCCCGAGCAGGACGTTGACGTCTGTCGGCTCAAGCGTGCAGGAGAGGTTGCCGGTGGAGGCCTTCGAAGCCTCGACCAGATCCTCCGTCAGCTTTTTCAGCCGTGCGGACTGCCGGTCGAGCACGTCGAGATACTGCCGCGCTGCGTCGGACGGCATTTTTTCCTTCTTGAGCAGATCGACGTAGCTCACGATCGAGGTCAGCGGCGTTTTGATGTCATGGGATACGTTCGTGATCAGCTCCGTTTTCAGCCGCTCGGAGCGCATCTGCTGCTCCACGGCCTTCTGCATCCCGTCGGCGATGGAATTGAGGTTTTCCGCGTGGCGCTTGAACTCCCAGAACATATGCGACGTGTCGATCTGACTGGTGAGCGCGCCGGAGGCGAGCTTTTCTCCGCCGTCGCGGAGCTTTTTCATGTTGATAACGGCCAGCACGAGCGCAGCTGTGAGGATCGTCCGGCCCAAAAGCCACCACAGGAAAAACGAGCCGGTGCAGCCGGTGACCGCGATGAAGAGCAACTCCACGAAGCACAGGGCGGCCCAGACGAGCGCCGACCTCCAGTAAAGCGGCAGGTTGCGGCAGAGATAGCGCACCGTCCGCCCGAGGCGGCAAAGCACACGCCAGAGAAATGTCAGAACGCGCCAGATGACGGTGTTTTGATACCATGTGCCCGCCTTGATGCGCGAGGCAAGCGTCGAGGCATAGGAAAGCAGCAGCGAAAGACCGCAGATGAGGTATGCGGCAACCAGCGCAGCCTGCAAAACCAGCATGCTGCCGGTGTCGCTTGGGAAGCTGATGAGGTTTAACAGCCTGATCCCGAACAGGAGCGGGAGCAGATAGAGCAGCGTCAGAATATCGAGCGGAATGCGGTCGAACCAATTGAGATGGATGCCCTCATGCCCGGCGGCGTGTCCGGCGGCATACATCAGGAACACGAACATCGCCAGCATACCGACCGCCCCGAGTGCAGCGAGCACGATCAGAAGGACGCGGTGCGACACGGCCCAGCTCAGGAGCTGGTATTCCTGCCGCAGGCTGTCATCAGCCGTCATATTTTCGCGCACATAGCCCACAAGGGTGTAAAGCTCGATGCGGAACTCGTCATAGCTGACGTCGGCGGTGATGCCGCGCTCGGTTTCCTCCACGATCTCATAGCGGAAGCCGGAGGTGTCCTCGCGTAAATATTGCTCGTTGATATAATTCCAGAAATTCTCATCGCCTTCGATGATGACGCGCTTGCTGACGGCGCGGCGGTCCGTCTGCACGTCAAACACTGTGCTCTGCTGGCAGCGATAGCGGCTTGCGGCAAAATCGGTCTTTCCGTTTTTCAGCGTCTCGCCGGCGCCGCCGGAAAAGACGAGCGTGCCCTGCGCATCGTATACGGCAAAATAGAAATTGGAGTTTTCGGGGGCGAAGCGGTGGAGATACGGCTCCTCCCACTGCGGATCGTAGGCATCCGGCGTCTCCGAATGGCTGCGGTAGAGCCGGTAATAGCGCAGCGCGTCGCTCATGGCCGCGTCAAGCGAAGGACTTATGTCTGCAAAGAGCGTGTCGATCTTCGCCGTGCCGCCGTCGTCATAAACGCCGGACGCAGCCAGCATGGCACCTGCGAGTCCGGCAGCGAGCGAACTGAATGCAAACACGATCAGCAGAAAACCGGCCAGCAGCTTTGCCCACAGCCTGTTTTGTAGCTTTTTCACTTTGTATCAGCCTCCATTTTGTAGCCCTTGCCCCACACGACCTTGATGTAGCGCGGGTCAGCGGGGTTGATCTCGATTTTTTCACGGATGTGGCGAATGTGGACGGCAAGGGCATTGTCGGCGTTGAGCGGAAGCTCAGCCCAGACCGTGCGGTAGATCTCGGCGGGGGAGAACACCTTGCCGGGATTTTGCATCAGGAAATGCAGAATGTCGTATTCCTTCGGCGTCAGCGCGACCGGCTCACCGTCCAGCGTGACGGTCTTTGCATTGTCGTCCAGCTCAACGCCGCCGATGCGCAGAACGGCCGGCTTCGGGGCGGAGCCGCCGAGCTGCAAATACCGCCGCAGCTGCGACCGCACGCGCGCCAGTACCTCCACGGGATTGAAGGGCTTCGTGATATAGTCGTCCGCGCCGACATTCAGACCCAGGACCTTGTCCGTATCCTCGGATTTGGCCGTGAGCAGAATGATGGGGACGTTGGAGAATTCCCGCAGACGGGACATGGCGGTAATGCCGTCCATGCCGGGCATCATGATGTCCAGCAGGATCAGATCGACCTTCTCCTTTCCGCAGACCTCCAGAGCCTCGCGGCCGTTGGACGCCGTCAGGACGTGATATCCGTCGGCCTCCAGATAGATTTTCAGCGCCGCAACGATATCCCTTTCATCGTCGCAGACCAGTACATGGCACATGCTCCTCACCTCTCGCACCTATCATATCGGATGAAAGATGAAGATACAATGGGAAAAAATATTAAGATTTGATTTTCCCGGAGGGGTTTTCATTTGCGGTGGTTTGCGGTAAAATATAATCATCTTATTCTGCAAAAGGAGCACGATCATGAAGCTTCTCATTGCCTCCGATCTGCACGGGTCGGCATTTTATACGGAAAAACTGCTGGAGCGCTATGCGAAGGAGGGCGCGGAGCGCCTGATCCTGCTGGGGGACATTCTCTATCACGGCCCGCGCAACGACCTGCCGGAGCGCTACGCGCCGAAGGAGGTCCTTGCCATGCTCAATCCGCATGCGGCGGAGATCCTCTGCGTGCGCGGAAACTGCGACTGCGAGGTCGATCAGATGGTGCTGGATTTCCCAGTGCTGGCCGATTATGGCTTCCTGCTGCTGGAGGGAAGGGCGGCCTATCTGACGCATGGGCATGTGATCAACAAGGCGCATCCGCTGCCGTTCCAAAAGGGCGATATCCTGCTGCACGGGCATACGCATATCCCCGCGTGTGAGGACTGCGGCGATTTTACCTATCTCAATCCCGGCTCGGTCTCCATCCCGAAAAACGGCTCGGCGCACAGCTATATGATCTACGAAAACGGCGCGTTTGTCTGGAAGGAGCTTCTGACCGGCGAGGAATATCAGCGCTTTTCGCTGTAAGCCGGAGCGTTGCGGACGGCCGTGGGCCGCGAAATGGAGGAAAACGCCATGCGGAAAAAGAGAATTCTGACGGTGCTGCTGGTATCAATAGCGCTGGCCGCGCTGCTTGCGGGCTGCGCGGAAGAAGAGATTGGCCCAGCCGCGCCGCTGGTCCCGGCGCAGACCGATGAGCAGCCTCCGGCTTCCGAGCCGGACGAGTCCACCGTTCCGGAGGAGCCGGAGAGCGAAGAGGAACCGGAGGCGCAGCCGGATGTCGGCGCACTCTTGGAGGCGTATTTGCAAACGGGCGGCGACGCGGAAAAGGAAGCGCTTTTCGCGCATCCGGAGGAAGCAGCCGCCGAGGCCATGCGGCGGCTCCTTGCGCGTCCGAAGGAAGAGCGCGACGCGCTCTGTTCGGACGAGTGCGAGGCGGCGGTGCTGCTGCGGCTTGTGGAGGAGCTGGTGCAGGACGACCCCGCCCACTGGGAAAAGGAGCTTGACTACAGCTATCTGTGGGAAAGACTTGCGGGCATGTTCCAGTTCTATTCCGCACATTACCGCATGGACGGCGCGGACTGGATCGCGGAGCACGCGCCGCGCGGCGGCAGTATGATGCGGGCCGCGTGGGAGGCAATCCCGGAGCTGCGGTTGGACGCGACGGCCTGTGAAGCGCCCGTCAACTATGGCGTGCTGGTCAACGCACGGAGAATATTCGGCGCAGTCCTGAGCGGGAAGGTGCAGTGGCTTGCCGATCATTCTTTCCCGAACGCGCAGCTCTGGCCGCTGGAGGGCTTCTCCGGCACGGAAACGCGCTGGACGCTCACACAGGAGGACAGCGGCGAAGTCACGCTGACGTTCACATCCGAGGGCGAGAACGGCAAGACGGGCACGCTCCGCTATACGCCAAGCGAAGCGGAAAAGCAGTCGCTTTGCAGCGGCTACGGACGGGTGGAGTATATTAACACCGACGGCGAAAACGTTTCCATGACGGCAAGCACCTTTGAAAAGCCCGCCGCCGAGCTGGGCGACGAAAGCCTCCCGGTCTCGGATGCGGAAATGACGCTTGAAAACGGTGTGCAGATGGGCATGGACTACAACACGCTTCTGGAGCTTCTGGGAACGGACGCGGCAGTCGTTCCGGTCAATACGGATTGTCTGCCCGCGCTGGAAAAGCAAGGCGTGAGATATTATTGCAGCATCGACGAGAGCTATGTCCGCCGTCTCAGCAGTGTTTCCTTCCGCTTTGCGGAGGACACCGACCTGAACAAGACGGCGGAGCTGCCCGCCGCGCGCGGAATCCAGCTGGGCGACTCCATGCAGAGCGTGCTTGCGCGGATGCCGGACAGAGGCGTGACGCTGAACGGCGCGGAATATCAGGCGGTCTACGGCTACGATCACAGCGATATGGACTATGCATATCTGCAATTTGTCGCAAACAGCTTTTATTCGCTGGCGCTGAATACGGTCGGCGGGCAGTCGCTGCATATCGTATTTGCCCACGCGGACTACACCGTCAAAATGATGGATCTGTTCTGGGAGATCGCATAGTCATGGGGCGTGAGCTGAGCGCATAGGCCTCGCGCGTAGGACGAAGTGAAAAACTGAACAGCATAAGCCGTGAGGCCGGACATTTGTCCGGCCTCACATTTTGCCTCCAGGCGGAATATCCTGAACGTGAGAGCGAAAAATGCCACACGGAAGGATGTGCGGTCATGAATAGGTCCAGAAAAAAGCTGTGCGAGCTGACGGACGGCGAATGTGCGCGGGTCGCGGCGCTGGAGACCGGCGCGCAGCTCACGGGAAGGCTGACGGAGCTGGGGCTGCTTCCGGGGACGGCGGTACGCTGCCGGATGCGCGCGCCGTCCGGCAGTCCGATCGTCTATGAGATCCGCGGTGCGTCCGTCGCCATCCGGCGGAAAGACGCGGAGAAGATCACGGTCAGGCCGGAAGCGCCATGGGACTGACGGCGCAGTCGGTCGGCAGAGGTGCGGCGGGGGAGACCGGAGTCTTCGGGTGCTATGACGCGCAGGCGCGCGTCCTTGCGTTGGCCGGAAACCCGAATGTCGGAAAGAGCACGATCTTCAACGCGCTGACCGGACGGAAGCAGCACACCGGAAACTGGCCGGGGAAAACGGTCGCTGTCGCGGAGGGATCGCTTGAATACAAGGCGCAGCGGTATGTACTGATCGATCTGCCGGGTACCTACGCGCTCACCGGCTGCTCGGAGGAGGAGCGGGTGGCGGCGGAGTTCATCCGCAGCGGGCAGGCGAAGTGCATGGTCGCGGTGTGCGACGCGACCTGTCTCGAACGGAATCTGCATCTGGTTTTGCAGCTGATGGAGCTGACGACGCAGCTGATCGTCTGCGTGAATCTGCTTGACGAGGCAGAAAAAATGCAGATCGAGATCGATCTGCATGCGCTGGAACGGGAGCTGGGCGTCCCGGTCGTGGGGACGGCGGCGGGCCGCCGCGAAGGGCTTGACGCGCTGCTGGAGCGCATCCGCAATGTGACGGATGGCTTTGAAAGCCCGAGACCGCGCCGCTGCGGCGCTTTTGAAGAGGCGGAGGCTGGATCGGAGGAAGCGTCGAGAACGGCGCAGACCGCGCAGGAGCGCATTGTACATCGTGCGGAGGAGATCGCCTCGCGCGTGGTGCAGACGCCGCAGAGAAGCGCCTACGCCGCGCGACAGGCCCGCATGGACCGTTTCCTGACGGGGCGGCTGACGGGCTGGCTGAGCGTTGCGGCGCTGCTGCTTCTGGTGTTCTGGCTGACGGTGCGCGGCGCAAATGCGCCGTCGGCGCTTTTGGAGCGCGGCTTTGACGCGCTGTGCGCGCTGCTCTGGCAGGCGGCGGAGGCGGCAAGGCTCCCGCGATGGCTGGCCGCTCCGCTTTTGGACGGCGTGCTTGCGACGACCGGAAGAGTCGTGTCGGTGATGCTGCCTCCGGCGGCGATCTTCTTTCCGCTCTTTACGCTGCTCGAGGATTCCGGCTATCTGCCGCGTCTGGCGCTCCTGATGGATCACGGCCTGAGCCGCTGCGGCGGCTGCGGCAAGCAGGCGCTGACGGCCTGCATGGGCTTCGGCTGCAACGCGGCGGGCGTGATCGGCTGCCGCATCATCGATTCCCCGAGAGAGCGCCTTTCCGCCATCTTGACGAACAGCTTTATCCCGTGCAACGGGAGATTCCCGGCGCTCATTACGCTGGCCTGCCTGCTTTTCGGAGGCGGACTGACCTGCGCTGCCGCGCTGACGGCGTGCGTCCTGCTGGGCGCGGGAATGTCCATGGCGGTATCCGCGCTGCTGAACAGGACGATCCTGAAAGGGGAGGAGAGCACCTTCGTCCTTGAGCTGCCGCCCTTCCGAAGGCCAAATATATTGCAGACGCTGCTGCGCTCTTTTTTAGACAGAACGCTCTATGTGCTCGGGCGCGCGTCGGCGGTCGCGGCTCCGGCGGGACTGCTGCTCTGGTGTCTGGCAAATCTTCGTGCGGGAGAGGTAGCCCTGCTGGAACGCGCGGCGGCATTTCTGGAACCGGTGGGCACAGCGCTTGGGATGAATGGCATCCTGCTGCTGGCATTCCTGCTGGCCTTTCCGGCCAATGAGCTGGTCTTGCCGGTCGCAGTCATGGCGCTGAGTAATGCGGGGAGCCTCCTGAATGCGCCGTCGCTTCTTGAGACGCTCTCGGCGGCGGGCTGGACGGGAAAGACCGCGCTCTGCGCGATGGTGTTCTTTCTGTTTCACTGGCCATGCAGCACGACGCTGCTGACGATCAAAAAAGAAACCGGAAGCGTGAGATGGACGCTGCTGGCGTTCCTGCTGCCGACGCTGGCGGGAGTGGCGCTGTGTATGCTGCTGAATCTGCTGCTATAAAAGGACTGCCGCAGGGGCTCCTGCGGCAGTGTTTATTCTCCGGGTTGCAATTCGGCGTAAAAGACGTTGAAGTTTGCGACGGAATAGGAATATTCGAGTGAGAGAATGTCCCGGCTCTCATACCAGTCGTCTACAAATGTGTCAAAATCGTGGTAGCACTGCGCCAGCTCGTCACTGGATGCAAAGCGGACGGAGAAGAAACCGCCCTCTGCGGCTGCTTCATCCATAAGACGGTAGAAAAGCTCGGTATAATCGGAGCCTGCGGGGATGTATAGCTCATTTCGGACGTAATAGTCGTCGTCGATGCAGTCTGTCGTCGGCAGCTCGAAGGAGTCCGAAATGCTGGTATCGAGCGTGTAGTTGATACCGTCGCTGTAGAGGGCGAGACTGTTGGGGACATTGAAGCCTGTATGAAGGATCGGGCCGTCGCTGTCGAGGAGAGGAACGTCCTGCGTCAGGTCGAGCGCGTAGTAATTGTCATCGACCTCGACCAGATTCCATGCGTGTCCAAACTCTTCCTGATCGGAGTATCCCCCGACGCTCATGCAGGTGAGGCCAAGCTCCCGAAGAAGCCATGTTGCGGCATAGGCGATGCCGTCGCACTTGGCATGGCCTTCGCAAAGCGCGCCGTAAGCAGTGGCGGAGAACTGGGACTGGTCGTCGTAATGGCAGATGGAGGTCAGCGTGTCAAAGACCAGAAGCTCTTTTTCGTAATCGGACAGGCCATCGGCCTGTTCACAGACGGACGCGATCACTTTTTTACAGTCCTCGAGGTGAAGCAGGTATTCTTCCTTCGTCATCTGGTAAGAAAGCTCCATCGAAGAAATATAGTCCGTCTGCGAATCGGAATAATAGGTGTCTGTATGAAAGAAGTCCAGCTGAAAAAGCTCCGGGCAGTCATATTCCAGCAGGTCAAGCGCCTGGAAAGCCTCCTCGGCGGTGATACCGTATGGAAACTGGCACGTCTCACGGAAATCTCTTGCCGACGTATAGATCTTACACGCGGCAGCAAGGACAGATGCGTTTTCCGGATCGTCGGACAGCTGAGAAAGATAGTAGCGCCGTGAGAACTGCGGGATATAGGAGACCGCATTTTCCGCAATGGCGTTACGCTCGGTATCCGCAAAATGGGGTCTGACGATATCCTGCTGAATTTTCTGTATCATGGCAGCGATCTCTGCATCAGATGCTGTCGATGCAGCAGACTGTTCGGCAGGCGGCGTTTCGTCCTCAGAAGAGCAGAACAGAATGCGCCCGCAGAGCAGGGCCAGGATCAGAACGGCCAGTATCCATCCGATAAAGCGTTTTTTGGAGCGGGGCTTCCTTTCTTCTCCGAGATCATAGTCGTATGGCAAATGGTAAGGCTGCTGCGGATCCATTTGGTCTGCGTTTTCGCCGTTCATATCCAAGGCCTCCCTTCACTTTGCGTCTTGATCTAGGGTGTATTCTTCCAACGCCCATCGCACCCGGACAGCGGGCCTTTTCACGCTGCGTTGCGCCATTTTTCCTTGAAATACGTCAGTATTCCTGCGAAAAATGTCTTGCTCAACGCAAAAATTCCTCGCTGCCGATCACGTTGGGAGGTTTCAGCTACACCCTAAAATAACACTACCATATTTTATCAAACAATACAACAGGAATATAAAAAAACCGCCCGTACCATGTACGGGCGGCATTTTGTGCTTGAAAAGCGAGATTACTTGACCTCGACCTCAGCGCCAGCTTCCTTGAGCTCGGCAGCGATCTTCTCAGCCTCGTCCTTGGAGACAGCTTCCTTGAGGGTCTTCGGAGCGTTATCAACGATCTCCTTGGCTTCCTTCAGGCCCAGGCCGGTCAGGGCACGGACGACCTTGATGACGCCAATCTTGTTCGCGCCGGCAGCCTTCAGCACGACGTCGAACTCGGTCTTTTCTTCAACAGCCTCAGCAGCAGCAGCGGGAGCAGCAACAGCAGCGGCAGCGGCGGAAACGCCGAAGGTATCTTCCAGAGCATGAACGAGCTCAGCCAGCTCGACAACAGTCAGGCCCTTTACTTCTTCAATCAGAGCAGCGATCTTTTCAGACATGATAATATCCTCCTAAAAGTATAGTTTTTATGAATAAATTATTCTGCGGCGGGTTCCGCAGCGGGACCTTCCTTCTGGATGCGGATCTGATCCAGAACGAATGCCAGGGAAGAGATAGGAGCCAGGAAAGTGCCGAGAACCTGAGCAACAAGGGCGTCCTTGCTGGGCAGTTCACCGAAGCCCTGAAGCTGCTCGACGCTCATGACAGAGCCTTCTACGAAGCCGCCCTTCAGCTTGACGATGTTCTTGTTCTTCTTGGCAAATTCGCATACGATACGAGCCGGAGCGATGGGGTCGCCGGTGGTGCAGGCCATGGAAGTGGTGCCGTTGAGCAGCTCGTCGAACTGATTGTAGCCAGCCTTGTTGGCGGCAAATCTCGTCAGAGTGTTCTTGACGACCGTGTATTCCACGCCAGCTTCACGGAACTTGTGGCGAAGCTCGGTATCCTGTGCGACAGTGATGCCCTTGTAATCGACGAAAACTGCGGAGGTAGAATTCTGCAGCTTCTCGGTCAGTGCATCAACGATTGCCTTTTTGCTTTCCAGTACCTTTGCGTTGGGCATGTGTGTCACCTCCGATAAAATAAAGTGTCCTCATGCCAAAAGACATGAGGACACAAAATGACAATTCATTCCGCGAACCTCGGCAGGATGGGTTGTCCCATTACGGCGGAAGCCTCCTGCTGTCTTTGGCAGCCAGACTATTATAACAGATAATAGGGGAATGTCAAGCGAAAAATTCCGCTTTTGTACGGAAAATTACAGCTTGGTGGCAGCGACCTTGACGCCGGGGCCCATGGTGGAGGCCAGGACGCAGCTGCGGATATACTGACCCTTTGCAGCGGCGGGCTTTGCCTTGATGATCGCGCCGATCAGGGTGTTGAAGTTCTCCGTCAGCTTTTCGGGGCCGAAGGAAGCCTTGCCGATGGGGCAGTGGATGATGTTAGTCTTGTCGAGACGGTACTCGATCTTACCGGCTTTGATCTCCTTGACGGCAGCGCCGACGTTCGGAGTCACAGTGCCGGCCTTGGGGGAGGGCATGAGGCCCTTCGGGCCGAGGACCTTACCAAGACGGCCGACAATACCCATCATGTCCGGGGAAGCGACGACGACGTCGAAGTCGAACCAGTTTTCCTTGGTGATCTTCTCAACAAGCTCCATGCCGCCGGCGTAATCCGCGCCTGCGTCCAGAGCGTCCTGAAGCTTTGCGTCCTTTGCGAAAACGAGGACCTTGCGGGTCTTGCCGGTGCCGTTCGGAAGAACGATGGCGCCGCGGACCTGCTGGTCAGCGTGACGGGAGTCAACGCCGAGCTTGACGTGGACTTCGATGGTCTCGTCGAATTTGGCGGTTGCCGTCTTGACGACCAGATCCATGGCGTCGGCAACCTCATACTGCATGCTGCGATCGATCAGCTTTGCGCTGTCAACATATTTCTTACCTTTGAACAATGTAATATCCTCCTTAGTGGTGATTCGGAATAATCCTCCCACATATTTCTGAGGCCCGGCCTGATGCCGGCGCACTCGGTCAAGTAAATTAATCGACGACGACGATGCCCATGCTGCGGCAGGTGCCTGCAACCTGGCTCATAGCGGCCTCGATGGTGTTGGCGGTCAGGTCGGGCATCTTCTTCTCGGCGATCTCCTTGACCTGTGCTTTGGTGATGGTAGCGACCTTGTCCTTGTTGGGCACGCCGGAACCCTTTTCGATACCCAGAGCCTTCAGAACGAGGGTCGGGGTCGGGGGAGTCTTGGTGACGAAGGTAAAGCTGCGGTCTGCGTAAACCGTGATGATGACAGGAATCTTAAAGCCGGCCTGATCCTTGGTGCGCTCGTTGAATTCCTTGATAAACTGGGAAATGTTCACGCCGTGCTGGCCGAGAGCCGGGCCGACAGGGGGCGAAGCGGTCGCCTTTGCAGCGGGAATCTGAAGCTTGATATAACCTGTAACTTTCTGTGCCATGATAAGCACCTCCTGAATAGATGTGGTGATACGCTATAGCGTATTTCTGGCGGGGACGGAGCCCCTCCCACGTTGCGGCGGTTTGCCGAACTTACTCGCTGACGAGCTCGACCTGATCGAGCTCCAGCTCTACGGGCGTTTCGCGTCCGAACATGGATACGATCACGCGAACCTTGTTCTTTTCGATGTCGAGCATATCGACGACGCCGATGAAGCTGGTCAGCGGGCCGTCGCAGATCTTGACATTGTCGCCCTCGGAATAGGCGACCACGACCTCGTGCTTTTCCACGCCAAGCTGCTGGACCTCTTCGTCGGTCAGCGGGGTGGGCTTGGTGCCGGAGCCGACAAAGCCGGTCACGCCGCGGACGTTTTTGATGATGTACCAGCCCTCGTCGGACATGATCATCTTGACGAGCACATAGCCGGGAAAGACCTTGCGGTCATAAGTCTTGGGGCCGTTTTCGGTGATCTCCGTGACGGTCTCCATCGGGATGGAAACGACATGGATGAGATCCTCCAGATGGCGGGTCTCGATGGTTTTTTCGATGGTGGCCTTTACGGTATTTTCATAGCCGGAGTAGGTATGCACAACATACCATTTTGCTTCATCCGCCATGACAATACCTTAACCCTTGAGCATCTGGGCGAGCTTGAACAGACCCTGGACGACCAACTCGCCAACCTGATCAAAAATAACGATAAAGATGCCGACGACCAGAACGCACGCCAGAACGATCAGCGTGTTGTTGAGCATCTGGCTCTTGGTGGGCCATACGACCTTTTTCAGCTCGCTCTTCATCTCACGGAACCAGCGGCTGATACGCTTGCCTGTACGGGCAAAGAAGTTTTCCTTTTTCGCTTCTGCCATGTTTTTCACCCTTTCCGCAATGCGAACATTGCTTTACTTCGTCTCGCTGTGTACGGTGTGCTTCTTGCAGAATCTGCAATACTTCTTCATCTCGAGACGGTCGGGGTCGTTCTTCTTGTTCTTCATGGTGTTGTAGTTTCTCTGCTTGCATTCGTTGCATCTGAGTGTGACTTTCACGCGCATATATCGGCACCTCCTTAAAATAATTGCCTCCCTGCATGGCTGCGGCCATTTCAAAATTTTAGCGGACACCGAAACTACAATGGTGTCTCCCACAGCTGAAAAAGAGCGCAAAAAAAGAAACCCTTTTTCACAGGTAAGGATATACTAGCATAGAACCCGTGCGAGGTCAACCGCTTTTTTCATTTTTTTCGAAGAAATCTTGCGTCAGACGGCGTAAAATGCTACAATACACGCGAAGAATGCATAAGAGGTGCAGAAAATGAGAGTCATGGCCATCGATTACGGCGATGCGCGGACGGGGATCGCCATTTCCGACGCGCTGGGAATGCTGACGGGTACGACGACGGTGATCCACAGCTGGAATCCGGAAAAAACGGCGCAGGAGATCGCGCGCTTGACGCGCGAAAACGGCGTGGAGCGCATCGTGATGGGCTTTCCGCGCAACATGGACGGCAGCGAAGGCCCGCGTGCGGAGCTTTATCGCGCGTTTGCCGCGCAGGTCGCGCAGACGGCGGGCATGGAGCCGGTACTCTGGGACGAGCGGCGGACGACCATCGAGGCGCACCAGATCCTGAGCGCCGGGAATTATCACGGGAAAAAGCGGAAAAATACGGTGGACGCCGTTGCGGCGTCGCTGATCCTGGAAGGATATCTGTCCTTCCTTGCGTCACAGAAAGGATAAGCATGTTTCAGGGCTTCAGTGGAAAGATCCCGGATTTTTTCTGGGAGCTTCGATTCAATAACGAAAAGGCATGGTTTCAGGAACACAAGGAGACGTATCAGCACGACGTGCAGCAGCCGTTCCGGGCGCTGGCGGACGAGCTGTTCGACTGGTTCCAGGAAAAGTATCCGCAGCAGCATATGAGCCTGCATATTTCGCGGATCTACCGCGACGCGCGGCGGCTCTTCGGCCGGGGGCCGTTCAAGGATCATCTCTGGTTTTCGTTCCAGTCCGGAGATCAGTGGAACAACGTGCCGTGCTTCTATGTGGAGATCGGCGCAGAGTGCTGGGGCTATGGCATGGGCTGCTGGACGGGAGAGGCGGGCTTCAGCCAGCGCTTCCGCCGCTATATCGACCGCGATCCCTCCGCGGCGGAGAAGCTTCTCCGGCGGCTCGAAGCAAGGCCGGAATTCCGCCTGCAAGGGGAGCGGTACGCCAAAAGCAAGGGCCATGCGGGCGAGCCGATCGAGGCGTGGTATAATATGAAGGGCTGGAGCATCAGCGCTGACTGCGCCTATGACGAGGCGTCCGCCTCGCCGGAGGTCGTGGGAAAAATCAAAAACGCGTTTGAGTTTTTGATGCCGTACTATGAAATGGTGAATCAGGTCTATCACAGCGCGGACTGAAAAACAAAAGCGGACGCACCCTTGAGGGTGCGTCCGCAGCTTTTTCATACTAGAGCTTCGGCCGGATATACCGCGCATTGGAGTCCGGAGCCGGACGCATCCAGATGCCGGAGACGAAGCCCATGGCGGCGAACATGGTGACGATCGAGCTGCCGCCGTAGCTGAAAAACGGGAGCGTCAGACCGACGACCGGGAAAACGCCGATGCACATGCCGACGTTGATGCCGATCTGCGAGGCAAGCATACCGGCAATGCCGATGCAGATGAGGCGATTCATATAGTTCTCCGATTTGACGCCGACGTAAACGCAGCGGACGATGATGGCGCCCAGCAGCAGAAGAATGAGCAGGCAGCCGATCATGCCCAGCTCTTCGCCGCAGGCACAGAAGATGGTGTCGGTGTGCTGCGCCGGAAGGGAGCCGGACTGCACCATGGTGCCGTTGTAAAGCCCCTGACCGGTGACGCCGCCGTTTTGAAGTGCGCGGATGCTTCGGTTCATCTGCCAGCGGACCCCCTTGGCCTCCGGGTCGATGGCCGGGTCGAAGAGCACCAGAATACGATTCTGCTGATAAGTGCCGAGGCGCGACCAGATGAACGGGAACGCGGCCAGAAGCACGCCGCCCGCCGCAAGGAACCAGATCAGGTTGATGCCGCCGCTGAAGGCCATAATAATAAAGATGAGCAGATAGTTGAGCATCATGCCATCGTCCCATGAGAAAAAGCGGATAACGGCGGCGAACAGAACGGTAATGCCGGCCAGCTCCGCGACCGTGATCGGGGAGGAGAGCTTGTTTTGCTTGACGGACATGGTTTTTGCGAGAATAATAATGAAGATGACCTTGCAGATCTCCGCGGGCTGGATCATGACCGGCAGGCCGAAGTCGAGCCAGCTTTTGTTGCCGCCGCGCTCAACACCGAAGAAGCGGAGCAGAGCGATGAAAAAAACGCTGAAAACCAGCAGCAGCTCACGGCGTTCGGCGATGATATCCACGTCGATCAGCGTGAAGAGCACATACAGTGCAATGCCAAGCAGAAGCGCCACGAGCTGGATGAGGACGTAGCGGCTGTTTCCGGCGTAGTTCGTAGCGCTGGAGATGATGACAATGCCGTAGATCGTTGCCGTGACGCAAAGCGACAGCAAAAGCATGTCCGCTTTTTTAATGAATTCGCCGATGGTGCGGAAAATGCCCTGCATAGACGGTCTCCTTTCCGGGATACGTGCCGCGCCGGAGCGGCGGGGCGCCGATTCGTCTTTACATTGTAACAAAAATCACGTCGGCTGTAAAGTTTTTTTGCAAATGGCGCGTTTGTGTGGTAGGATAGAGCGAGAAAGACAGGAGGGATGCGCACGATGGAGTTTATTTCGCATTCTCCGGAGCAGACGGAATGGATTGGCGAACAGCTGGCGCGTCAGTTGCGGCCCGGCGACGTGATCGCCTATTACGGCGGCCTCGGCGCGGGAAAGACCGCATTTACGCGCGGACTTGCGCGGGGGCTTGGCGTGACGGAGCCGGTGACAAGTCCGACCTATACCATTGTCAATGAGTACCTTTCCGGCAGAATGCCGCTATTCCATTTTGATATGTACCGCCTTTCCTCCGGCGAGGAGCTTTTCGACATCGGCTGGGAGGATTATCTCCAGCGTGGCGGCGTCTGCGCCGTGGAATGGAGCGAAAATGTGGACGACGCGCTGGAAAGCCCGATCTGCGTAAGGATCGAGCGCACCGGCGACGACAGCCGGAGAATCACGATTACCGGAGGAGAGCATCTTGAAGATTTTAGCCTTTGAATCCTCGGCCAAGGCGGCAGGAGCCGCGCTTCTGGAGGACGGGATGCTGCGCGCCGAGGCGTTCCAGAATTCCGGCATGACGCACAGCTGCACGCTGATGAAGATGGCGGAGGATCTGCTTGCGTCGAGCGGCGTTTCCCCGCAGGAGATCGACGCCGCGGCAGTCGCCGCAGGCCCCGGCAGCTTCACCGGTGTCCGCATTGGCGTCGCGGCGGCGAAGGGCTTCGCGTGGGGCAGGGAGATCCCCTGCTACGGCGTTTCGACGCTTTACGCGATGGCCCTCGGCGCAGCCTCGGCGGACGGCGTCTACTGCTGCTGTATGGACGCCCGCCGCGCACAGGTCTATAACGCCATTTTTGCCTGCAAGGACGGCGCGCTTACGCGCATGACGGAGGATCGTGCAATTTCTCTCGTGGAATTGCAGCAGGATTTGTTGAAAATCGATAAAAAAATATTTCTTGTTGGCGACGGTGCCGCTTTGTGCTATACTACTCTTTCGGATAGGGTCCCGCAGCTTTGCCTGATGCCTGAGCATCTGCGCCAGCAGCGGGCGTCCGGCGCTGCGCTGGCGGCGTGGGAACAGATACAGTCCGGCGAGGGCGGCGACGCGGCCGCGCTGACGCCGAATTATATCCGCCTTTCTCAGGCAGAACGCGCAAGGCTGGAAGCAAACACAACAGAATAATCGGACGGAAAAGGAGAATCGAAGGATGAACGAGAAGAATTTTGGGCCTCAAGTACACATCATGGATCATCCGCTGGTTGCACACAAGCTGACCATCATGCGGGACAAGAACACCAGTGTCAAGGATTTTCGCGAGCTCGTCAGCGAGATCGGTATGCTCATCACCTATGAGGCGACCCGCGACCTGCCCATGACCACCAAGCATATCGAAACGCCGATCTGCGAAATGGACGCGCCGACGTTGGCCGGTAAGAAATTCGCAGTCGTTCCCATCCTCCGCGCCGGTCTCGGTCTTGTTGACGGCGTCCTGCGCATGGTCCCCTCCGCCCGTGTCGGCCATATCGGTATGTTCCGCGACGAGGAGACGCTGATCCCGCACGTCTATTTCTGCAAAATGCCAAAGGATATCGCCGAGCGCGACATCCTGATCGTCGATCCCATGCTTGCCACCGGCGGCTCCGCCGACGCGGCCATCGCCGAGATGAAGAAGCGCGGCTGCAAGCACATCAAGCTCATGGTTCTCGTCGCCGCTCCCGAGGGCATCCGCTGCATCGTCGAGCGTCACCCCGACGTCGAGCTTTACGCCGGAGCGCTGGACGACCACCTCAATGAGCACGGCTACATCGTTCCCGGACTGGGCGACGCGGGCGACCGCATTTTCGGCACGAAGTAAGCCCTCCGGCGGATCTTTTCCGCCAGAGCCTTTCCACCAACAAAAGATATACGTCAAAACGGCCGCGGCAGCGAATGCGCCGCGGCCGTTCTTGTATAATGAAAACCACCGGCACAGCCCGTGGTTTTCATTATACAATAAGCTCCTGCCCGAAGTGATCGGGCAGGAGCTTTCGCTTCACAGTTCAAGGCGGAAAAGTCCGCCGTCAGGCGTCAGAAGATGCTGAGGTACAGCGCACGGCTGAGACGCTCGAGAAGCTGGATGCCGGCGACGCTGTTTCCCTTGCGGTCGAGCGCCGGGCCGTAGATCCCGATGCCCATGCGCGTCGGGACGACCGCCATGATCCCGCCGCCGACGCCGCTCTTGGCCGGTACGCCGACACGGATGGCAAACTCGCCGGAGCCGTCGTACATGCCGCAGGTCGTGAGGATGGCGTTGACGTAGCGCGCCAGCTCCGCCGGGAAGATCTGGCGGCTGGAGTTCGGGAGCCGCCCGCGGTTGGAGAGCACTGCTCCGATGTGCGCCAGCGCGCGGCAGTCCACGCGGATGGAGCAGGCGCGGAAATAGCAGTCGAGAACCTCCTCCACATCGTCATCCAGCAGTCCGTAGGACTTGAGCAAATAGGCCAGCGCGCGGTTTTTGCTGCCGTGGCTCTTTTCGGAGTGATAGACATCCTCGTCAATTCCGATGCGCTCGTCTCCGGCCAGAAGCCGCGTCAGCTCCAGCAGGCGCTGGAAGCGCTCGGCATAGCTGCCGCCGTGAATGAGCGAGCAGATCACGATTGCGCCCATATTGACCATGGGGTTGATGTGTCCACTGTCCAGCGACTGGTCGCTGGCGTTGATCGCGTCGAAGGTCTTGCCGGTGGCCTCGACGCCGACGCGGCGCTGCACGGCCTCGACGCCGTTGTCCAGCAGCGCCTGAAGCAGCAGGATCGGCTTGATCACGCTCTGGATGGTAAAGGGCTGGCGGCAGTCTCCCGCCCAGCTCTCCTTCCCGTCGTTGCCGATCACATAGACGCCGAGCATCGACGGGTCTGCCTTGGCCAGCTCCGGGATATAATCTGCAAGACGGCCCTGCGCGGTATACGGCAGGCATTCCGCCAGCAGGCGTTCAAGAAGCTCTTCCATAACAGGCTGCCTTTCGTTCTGCGGCGCGAACAGGCGCGCCGGTGATGCGGCCTGCTTCCGGGGAGCTGGGAAAGCTGCACAAGAAGCGGCGGCCTGCATATATGGTATCGGTTGAATTGCATAAAGTCAACGGAGAAATTCAAAAATGGAAAAGAAAATCTATCCGCAGGACAAATGCCTCCTGCGGGGACAAAAAGTTAGCCTGTGAACACTTTCGGCGAAAAGTGACGTTTTGAGGTTGCTTTTTCCAAACAAATGCGCTAACATACAAGGTGACTTCACTGAGAAAGCGAGGGGAAAAAGTGAAAGAAAAGAAGAAATTACGGAGCGACGGCCCTGTTCTCCTCCGGCTTCTGCATGGAAGCTGGGGATATTTTACGGCCTGCATCCTGTCGGGACTGATCTTTACGGCCTGTGAGCTGGTCATCCCGCAGATCATCCGTGTGAGCGTGGACTCGTTCATCGGGGAAAAGCCGGTGAGCGTCGCGGCGGTCGGCCGGTGGGTCGAGCGCTTCGGCGGCGTGGAGAACATCCGGCGGCATATGTGGATCCCGGCAGCGGTCATGGCTGCACTGGGCCTGATCTCGGCGCTGTTCCGCTACTGCATGAATCTTTACAGCGCAAAGGCCGGCGAGACGCTCGTGAAAACGAGCCGCGATCTGTTGTATCATCACATCCAGCATCTTCCGTGGAAGTGGCATATGGCGAATCCGACCGGCGATATCATCCAGCGCTGTACCTCCGATGTGGAGCGCATCAAGACCTTCTTTCAGGAGCAGTTCGTGTCGGTTTTCCGCATTCTGGTGCTGATCGTGCTGGCACTGGTGTGTATGCTGCTCATGAACTGGAAGCTGGCGCTGGTGCCGATCATCATGTTCCCAATCATCGTGACCTATTCCATCCTGTTCCACAACTCGATCCGCGACCGCTTCACGGAGTGCGACGAGGCGGAGGGCGTGCTCTCCACCATTGCACAGGAAAATCTGACCGGCGTGCGCGTGGTGCGCGCGTTCGGGCAGGAGGAGTTCGAGCGCGAGCGCTTCGAGAAGCAGAATCAGGAATACACCGGCCTCTGGGTCAAGCTCTGCCGTATGATGTCGGACTTCTGGGCAGTCGGCGATGTGTCGAGCTGCCTTCAGACGATGCTCGTCGTGATCTTCGGAAGCCTTCTGTGTGTGCGCGGCGAAATGACGGAGGGCGACTTCGTCTCCTTCGCCATTTATAACGGTATGGTCATCGGGCCGGTGCGCCGCCTCGGCAGGATCATTTCCGAAATGAGCAAGGCAGGCGTCTCCGTCTCGCGTATCGCCGAGGTGCTCAATGCACCGGCCGAGCGGGACGCGCCCGACGCGGAGGAAAAGCCGATGAACGGCGATATCTCCTTCGAGCATGTCTCCTTCCGCTATGAGACTGGCCCGGACGTGCTGAGCGACGTTTCGTTTACGATCCCGGCCGGAACGAGCTTCGGCATTCTCGGCGGGACCGGCTCCGGCAAGAGCAGCCTGCTGCTGATGCTGTGCCGTCTCTACGAGCCGAGTGCTGGCCGCGTGACGGTCGGCGGCGAGGATATCGCCAAGATGCCCGCCGCGTGGGTGCGCGATCATATCGGCGTCGTATTGCAGGAGCCATTCCTCTTTTCACGCAGCATTGAGGAAAACATAGGTATCTGCGGCGCGGATGCGGAGACGATCCGCAAGGCGGCCATGACGGCCTGCATCCACGACGACGTGGAGCAGTTCGCACAGGGCTATGACACGATGGTCGGAGAACGCGGCGTGACGCTTTCGGGCGGCCAGAAGCAGCGCGTGGCCATCGCACGGATGCTGACGAAGAAAACGCCCGTCATGGTCTTTGACGATTCGCTGTCGGCGGTCGATACGCAGACGGACGAGAAGATTCGCGAGGCGCTGGACCGCGACCTTGCCGGTACGACCAACATCATCATCTCACACCGCATCACGACGCTCATGGGCTGCCAGAACATCCTTGTGCTGGAGCACGGAAAGGTGCTGGAGCTTGGCACGCCGCAGGAGCTTCTGGAAAAGGGCGGCCTGTTCCGCCAGATCTACGACATGCAGATGTCGATCGGAGAGGGGGAGACGGCGTGAAGGAGAAAAATCATAAGGGACTCCCGTGGTTCGGCATCCCGAAGCTGATCCCGTATCTGAGAGGCTACGGAAGGCTGTTCCTCAGCATGGTGCTGTTCGGCCTGCTTGCCAGCGGAATGGACGTGGTGATCCCGCTGTTCCAGCAGTACGCCATCAATCACTTCATCGCGGACAGCACCATGCAGGGCATCTGGCCCTTTGTGGCGCTGTATCTGCTGGTCATGGCCGTGCAGACGGCCTCCAACTACATCTCGGCCTACGGCGCGTGTAAGGCGGAGCTTTATATCGGCCGTGACCTGCGCCGTGAGGCGTTTGACCATGTGCAGACGCTGTCCTTCTCCTATTTCAATCAGAATAGCGTCGGCTATATCCACGCGCGCGTGATCTCCGATACCGACCGCATCGCGGGTACGCTGGCGTGGGGCATTATGGAGGGCGTGTGGGAGATCGCCTATCTGCTGTTTGCCATTGTCATGATGTTCGCGCTGAACTGGAAGCTGGCGCTGTGCGTCATGGTGATCGTCCCGATCCTGGTCGTTTCCAGCATTTTCTTCCAGAAAAAGCTTGTGTTCTACCACAGAAAGGTGCGCGAGCACAACTCTCAGATCACGTCGGCCTTCAACGAGGGCATTACGGGTGCAAAAACGACCAAAACGCTCGTGATCGAGGACAAGGTCGAAAAGGAGTTCGACCAGCTGACCGGCGAGATGAAGCGCGTCAGCGTCCGGGCCATGCATTTCCGCAGCGTGTTCATGTCCACGACCGCGTTTGCGGCCTCCATCGCGCTGGCAATCGTGCTCTGGCGCGGCGGCATCATCACCCGTGAGGGCGTGATGCTGGTCGGTACGCTTTCGGTGTTCATGAACTACGCACAGGGCATGATGGAGCCGATCCAGTGGCTGGTGCAGGTGCTTTCGTCCCTTGTGAACGTACAGGTCAACGTTGAGCGATTCACAAAGCTCATGGAGACGGAGTCCGACGTGCGCGATACGCCGGAGGTCACGGCGAAGTACGGCGACGCGTTCCATCCGAAGAAGGAGAACTGGGAGCCGCTGCACGGCGATATCGAGTTCCGCGACGTAACGTTCCGCTATCCGGACGGAGAAGAAAACATTCTGGAGCATTTCAACCTCAAGGTGCCGCAGGGCACCAACGTCGCCATCGTCGGCGAGACCGGCGCGGGCAAATCGACGCTGGTGAATCTGGTCTGCCGCTTCTTTGAGCCGACGGAGGGTCAGGTGCTGATCGACGGGCGGGACGCCCGCGAACGCAGCCAGCTCTGGCTGCACTCCAACATCGGCTATGTCCTTCAGACGCCGCATCTGTTCTCGGGCACCGTTCTGGAAAACCTGCGCTACGGCCGGGAGGACGCGACAATGGAGCAGATCGAGGCGGCGGTCAAGGCGGTCTCGGCGGATTCGATCATTGCGCGTCTGCCGAACGGCTATGAGTCCGACGTCGGCGAGGGCGGCAACAGCCTCTCCACCGGCGAAAAGCAGCTGCTGTCGTTTGCGCGCGCGCTGCTGGCCGACCCGCGTATTTTCGTCCTTGACGAAGCGACCAGCTCGGTCGATACGGTCACAGAGCGGCTGATCCAGAACGCCATCGAAAAGGTGATGTCCGGACGCACGTCCTTCATCATTGCGCACCGCCTGTCCACCATCCGCCGTGCGGATGTGATCCTGGTCGTTCACGACGGAAAGATCGTCGAGAGCGGCACGCACGCGGAGCTGATGCAGGCAAAGGGCGCCTACTGGCAGCTCTATACCCGCCAGTACCGCGAAGAGCAGCTGCGCACCATCATGGAAGAGGCGTAAACGCCGCGTTGGAAAAGCTGCCGTTTTCAAAAAAAAGAGAACGCGCCCGCAGCCGCACTTGCGGCTGCGGGCGAAGCTTGTGAAGGCTTCGCAGCATCGGACTGCGAGAAGACAAATCTTCTTTGAAAAAGGCTTCGGAGCGCTCTTTGCTCCGAAGCCTTTTATATCTGCGGGGACTTCGTATGTAGAACGATCAGCGCTCGGTGCCGACAAAGAAGATCGCCAGCGTGCCGGGGCCGGAATGCGAGCCGATGACCGGGCCGGTGAAGTTGATGACGATGTCCTGAATGCCGAAGCGCTCCTGAATGAGCTTCTTCGCGTATTCGGCATCCTCGATGCAGTCACCGTGGCAGATGAACACGGTCTGACTGGCCGGATCGATGGCCGTCTGCTCCATACGGTCTACCAGCGCGCGGATGGAGGCTTTGCGGCCGCGGGCCTTGCTGACGTTGGCCAGCTTGCCGTCGTTGTCGGTGTGCATGACGGGCTTGATCTGAAGCGCCGTGCCGAGAAGGGCCGTCGAGGCGGAGATACGGCCGCCGCGCTTGAGGTACATGAGATCGTCCACGGTGAACCAGTGGCACAGGTGCGGGCGAAGCTCTTCAAGATAGACGGCAAGCTCCTCCATGGAAGCGCCCTCGCGCTGCTTCTTGACGGCGTAGTGAACGAACAGGCCCTGACCAAGGGAGGCGCAGAGGCTGTCGATGGTCATGATCTTCCGCTCGGGATATTTTTCGCGCAGCTCCGAGGCGGCAATGACGCCGGACTGATAGGTGGTGCTGAGGCCCGAGGAGAAGCCAATGTAGAAGATGTCACGGCCTTCCTTCAGGCAGGGTTCCATGACCTCGATGAACGCCTCGGGATTCACCGCGCAGGTGCTGGTCTGGGAGCCGGAGCGGAATTTCTCATATAGCTCGTGGAAACCGATCTCGCGACCGTCCAGGTAATTCTTGTAGGTTTTATGATCGACTGTAAGGCTCAGCGGCAGGACGATCAGGCCGTAGCTGTCCGCCAGCTCCTGCGGAAGGTCACAGGAAGAGTCGGTGATGATCTGATAGGGCATTGTCATATTAGTTCCTCCTTCTTGGTGTGCAGGTCAAAAATGGTGCATCTATCATACCGCCTTTGCCCTCAAAAAGCTAGAGACTCTTTGAAAGTGCGGCTCTACGGCTCAAAAGGGGAATTCTACTGAGAGTAGAATCCCTGATTTTTTAAGAAAAACGACAGGAAATGTGAATTTTTTCTTTACTACTTAACGAATTGGAAAAATTGTGATATGATAAGACAAAATTGAAAGACAGGAGTTCATGGCGCATGACTGAGCAGGAAGAAAAGAGAAAGAGACCGGAAAGCGGCATGAGCGCCGGCGTGACAGCGGCGCTGATCGCGCTGATCCTTGCTGTGACGGCTGGCGTGCTGGCGCTGTTATATTTTACGGCGCTGCGGCCGCTGCTGCAAAAGCGCGAGCCGGCAGGGCAGACGCGGGGGGAGACGATCGCGGAGCAGCCGGAGACGCCTGCGGAGCCTTCGGAGCCGACACCGGCGGAGGACAATGAAACGCCGGCACAGGATGAGCGGCATCCCGCGCAGGAGCTTCAGCCGGTCGAGCCGGAGGAGGAAGCGCCCGCCGAGCCGACGGAGGCTCCGGAGGAAAAGACATATGCGCACGCGGCGGAGACGGACGCCACGCAGGTGCTCGATCTGCAGCTTTACAGTGAGCGCGCGATCCTGATCGACGCGGATACCAACACCGTTATTGCGGAAAAGAATCCCGATGACCGCATTTTCCCGGCGTCCATGACGAAGGTCATGACGGCGCTGGTCGCCTGTGAGCAAATCGAAAACTGGGACGATACCTTCACCATGACGCAGGCCATCATTGACCCGCTGTATCTGGCGGACGCCTCGCTGGCAGGATTCGTGGACGGCGAGAAGGTGCCGCTGCTCGATCTGGTCTACGGCGCGATTCTGCCGTCCGGAGCGGAGGCGACGGAGGCACTGTCCATTTATGTGGCAGGCTCGGAGGAGGCCTACGCGGAGCTGATGAACGAGAAGGCGGCGGCGCTCGGGCTGACGGATACACACTTCGTGGACGCCAGCGGTCTGCATGACGAGCAGCATTATACGACGCTCCGTGACATGGCGATCATTTTGCAGGCGGCCATGGACAACGAGATCTGCCGCGAGATCCTCTCGACGACCTATTACACCTGCCAGCCGACGGAGCAGCATCCCGATGGCCTCAAGATCTTCAATAAATTCCTCTCCCGTGTGGAATATCAGGATCTCAAGGGCGGCGAGATCCAGGGGGCAAAAACCGGCTACACGGCGCAGGCCATGAACTGCTGCGCAAGCTTCGGCGTAAGCCCGAAGGGGAGAAACCTGATCTGCGTGACCTCCAAGGCGTGGACGGGTGATTTCTGCATCGACGACCATGTGGCGCTCTACAGCCAGTACGCGGACGCGGCGAACTGAATACGGAAAAAGGCAGGCACATCTGTGCCTGCCTTGGTTTTATAAATTGAGGCTCAGTCCTCGCGGAATTCGACGCAGCCCGGCTCCGCCTTTTCCAGAATGGCAAGAGACTTGAGATTGACGCCTGCCTCACGGAGCTTGTCGCCGCCGTGCTGGAAGCCCTTCTCAACGGCGCAGCCAATGCCGACCAGCTCACAGCCCGCTTCCTCCACGATCTCGCACAGGCCGCGCATGGCCTCGCCGCGTGCAAGAAAATCGTCGATGATGAGCACGCGGTCTCCGGCATGGAGCCACTCCTTGGAGACGATCAGGGTGACCTTTTTCCGATAGGTGTAGGAGACGATCTCACTGCAATACAGGCCGCCCTCAATGTTGTCGCTTTTTGCCTTCTTGGCAAAAACGAGGGGCTTGTTGTAGCGGTATGCGCAGATCGCGGCAAGCGCGATGCCGCTGGCCTCCGCCGTCAGGATCACGTCCACCTTGGACATGTCGAAATATTTTGCGAATTCATCGGCAAGCTCCGCCATGAACTGGCAGTCCACGCGGTGGTTCAGGAAACCGTCCACCTTGATGATGTTGCCCGGAAGGACCTTGCCTTCCTTGCGAATTCGTTCCTTGAGTGCCTCCATAATCCATTTCCTCCTTCAGAAATAAAAAACGGCAGCAGAAAAGCTGCTGCCAATGCCGCCGGAGCGGTATCCCGCTTTAGCGTTTTCTCCAATAGTCACAGCTTTCTTTGCGGCGCTGCGGTAGAAACATCCGGGCCATCTATCCGGAACTATATTGGCAGAGACGATATTTGGATGTGAGATAGTCTACACCACGCGGACAGCTTCGTCAACTGTTTTTTGCCGAAGAACTCACTTTGCGTAGCATTCCGGACGAAGGATGCCGATATAGGGAAGATTCCGGTAATAATTGGCATAGTCAAGACCGTAGCCGACGACAAACTCATTGCCGATCTCAAAGCCGCAGAGGTCGGTCTTGTACTCGCTGGGATGCGCGCCGGCCTTGTCGAGGAAGGAGACGGTCGTGACCGACGCGGGCTTCCGGGCGGAGAACAGCTCCTTGAGATACTGCATGGTCAGACCGGAGTCGATGATGTCCTCGACGATCACGACGTGACGGCCGGTGATGTTGTTGTCAAGGTCCTTGATGAGGCGCACGACGCCGGACGATTTGGCGTTCTGACCGTAGCTGGAAACGGCGATGAAGTCCATGTCAATGGCGCAGTTCATGCAGCGGCAGAGGTCGATATAGAAAAAGGAAGCGCCCTTGAGCACGCAGACGAGGACGGGACGCTTGTCGCCAAGCTGTTCGGTCAGCTCAGCGCCGAGCTGCTCCACGCGTGCGGCAATGGCTTTTTCGGTAAAAAGGACACGCTCGATGTCCTGTTCAGGCGTTCGGATCAGCATGAGAAAATCTCCTGTTCTGCGTAAAATGTGCTGGACAAGCCATAGCGCATACATTATAATCAGAGAATAGGAATAAGTAAAATAGATATAATTAATCTGAAATATTAAGATGACTTATGGAGGCTGAAATGGCAGTCAAATTGGAGCTTTACCGTGTGTTTCAGGAGGTAGCCAAGATGGGCAATATCTCCGCAGCGGCGCAGAATCTGTATATTTCCCAGTCCGCGGTCAGCCAGTCGATCAAGCAGCTCGAGGAGCAGCTTCAGGTGCGCCTGTTCTCCCGGAGCACGCGCGGCGTGATGCTGACCTCCGAGGGGCGGACGCTTCTCGAGTATGTAACGCGCGCGCTGGGGCTGATCCAGAACGGAGAAGAAAAGCTGGCGCAGTCGCGGCAGCTGCTGACCGGTGAGCTGATCATCGGCGCGAGCGACACCGTGACCAAAACATATCTCGTTTCGCGTCTGGAGGCGTTCCACAAGGCATATCCGGACATCCGCATCCGCATCCTGAACGGCACGAGCCGGATGGTGCTCGACTATCTGCGCGGCGGTCAGGTGGATATCGCCTTTGCAAGCGAAGAGCAGGACGCGGAGGTCTACTGCGTGCGCCACTGCGTGGACACGCATACCATCTTTGTCGCCGCGCCGGACTATGACTGCGACTTCGACCATCCGTATACCGTGCAGGAGATTGCGGAATTCCCACTGATTTTGCTCGAACGCAAGGCCAGCTCCCGTCTGTATGTCGAGCGCTATTTCCAGGAGCACGGCGTGACGATCCAACCGGAGATCGAGCTTGGGTCGCACAATCTTCTGGTCGCGCTGGCGCGGATCGGACTTGGCGTTGCCTGCGTGACGGAGGAATTCTCCCTGTCCGGGCTTGGACGGGGCGTGATCCTGCCGCTGAAAACCGACTTTACCATCCCGCCGCGCGCGGTCGTGATGTGTACCCTTCGAGGTGTCACGCCGACGCCCGCCGCCAACCGCTTCATGGATTTCGTGACGGCCAGCAACAAAATGGCCTACGATCCGGGCCATTCCTACCATTTCACGAACGGATAGGGGAGCGCTTTGGACACCGGAAGAAAAACAGCATGAGAGAAACGACGGCCCGCACCGGAACACCGGTGCGGGCCGTTGAGCGCTTACTGCATGGTTTTCAGATAATCAAGGATCGTCCGGACGTAGTCGTCTGCCTGCAATACGGCAGACAGGTGTCCGCCCGAGACGTAGGAGGTCTTCGGCCCGTGCATCAGCCGGATAAGATACTCCTGCATTTTTCCGGAGAAGAAATCCTGATCGGGCAGGATCAGGAGAATCTTGCCTGCCAGCACCGCAAAATCTGCTGCCGTGACCGGCTTTTGATGCATCAGGTCGGCAAGCAGGCCGGAAATATGTACGTCCTTTTCCTGCTTGTAGTCCTTGAAGATCGTCTCAAACATATCCTGCGCGTAGGCGATCTCCTCGGCGCTTTCGTTGCGGATGTGGCTCATACCGGCCTTGATGAGCGTCGGCTTGAGCTTTTCATATGTGGACAAGTACATCACCAATCCTCCCGCCGATTACGATGTCAACCCGGAGTATCTGGCTGATGAGAAGTTTGCGACACTGATTACCGAGGCGGAAAAGTATCTCGGCTATCCGTATGTGTGGGGCGGCTCTAATCCCGACACGTCCTTTGACTGCTCCGGCTTCGTCAGTTACGTTCTCACGAACAGTGGACTTGTGAATACCGAACGGCTTGGCGCACAAGGGCTTTACAACGTCTGTGCGCCGGTTTCAAAAGCGAATGCACAGCCCGGTGATCTCGTCTTCTTCGTCGGGACGTATGACACCCCCGGCGTGTCCCACGTCGGCATCTACGTCGGTGATGGGGTCATGATTCACTGTGGCGACCCCATTCAGTACACATCCATCAACTCTTCCTAGCAGGACACCTGCAAATAAAAAATGACAATTACTACATGGTGCTGAATTACACGGATGCCAACGGCAAGCGCAGGCAGCCGTGGATTCCCACAGGACTTCCCGCAAAGGGAAACAAGCGCCGCGCTGAGAAGCTGCTGCTGGACACCCGCAAGAGCTTTGTCCCGCCGGTTGTGAGCAAGGAGAACGAGGACATCTCCTCTGATATGCTGTTTGCCGACTACATGGAGCTGTGGCTGGAGATTATCCGCAGCTCGGTGGAAAAGACCACCTTTTCCTCTTACACACAGATGGTAAAGGGGAAGATCGCACCGTATTTCCGAAACACCGGACTGACGCTGGACGGAATTCAAGCCAAGCACATTCAGAGCTTTTATCTGCATGAGCTGAAAACCGTGTCACCCGGTACGGTGATCCACTATCACGCCAATATCCACAAGGCACTGAAATACGCCGTCAAAATGGACCTGATTCCCTTCAACCCCGCCGACAAGGTGGAGCGCCCCAAGAAGCAGCGGTACATTGCGGACTATTACCGGCAGGAGGAGCTGGAGAGGCTGCTGGAAGCGTCCAAGGATCATCCGTACTCCCTGCTGATTCAGATGACCGCCTTTTACGGCCTGCGCCGCAGCGAGGCGCTGGGGCTGAAATGGGACGCCATCGACTTTGAGCGGGACACCATCACCATTAAGCACATTGTAACCAACGCAAAGATAGACGGCAAATGTGAAATCGTCTGCGCCGACCGTGCCAAGACGAAATCCAGCCTGCGCTCCCTGCCGCTGGTCAGCAATATCCGGGAAAAGCTGCTGGCTCTGAGGGAGCAGCAAAAGGAGAATCGGCGCGTATGCGGAAATTGCTACAGTAAAAAGTATGACGGCTATGTTTTTGTGGATGCCATGGGCAATATCTTCAACCCCAGAAGCGTTACCGCCAATTTCAGCAAGCTGCTGGAGCAGAACGGCCTGCGGCACATTCGCTTTCACGACCTCAGACATAGTTGTGCTTCACTGCTTCTTGCAAACGGTGTTCCTATGAAGCAGATACAGGAATGGCTCGGACACAGCGATTTTTCAACTACGGCAAATGTATATGCCCATTTGGATTACAATTCCAAGCTGTCATCGGCTGACGCAATGGTAAACGGTCTGAGTGGTGCATTAGAGGTTATTTCATAGCTTCTGCGGCGTATCGCTTTACTAAGGATACGCCAACTACATATCCAGAGTTCAAATCTCAGAAAATTTAGGAGAGAACTATCGATTTTCAGGAGAGAACTCACGGAAAAATCCCAAAGGTGCAGTAAAAAGAAAAAGCCTGCAAACGGCAAAAACCGCTTGCAGACTGAGTTTTCTGGCGGAGTGGGTGGGATTCGAACCCACGGTACCCGAAGGTACAACTGATTTCGAGTCAGTCCCGTTATGACCACTTCGATACCACTCCGTGTATTTATCTTCACATCAGCCCTCAAAAAAACCTCGGAAAAAGGAGAGAACTGATGGAGAGAACTAAGGGATATTTACTTTTCAATGATAGCTGAAAAGCCCCATAAAATCAAGGTTTTTCAGAGGTGAGCTTCCAAAAAGGGCATTCGTTTTCGAGTGTCGCACCTTCGACCTCTCGGACAACTCTCCGTATATCTCAAGTGTAATCCTTGCTCCGGAAGAATGCAAGAAAAACACGCAAGAACGATATGAAATTGTGAAATCCAAACCCACGCAAAGTCCTGTGCGGCGGACATTTTCGGCGGACGAAACGGCCGGAGCTTCCAAAAATTTCGAGTCAGGGCCGTTATAACCACTTCGATACCACTCCATATAAGCAGATTTCAGATACTCCCGAAAACTGCCTTTCTATTATAGCAGTCAGCGGAAGGAAAATCAAGTGCGGGTTTTGCAAACTGAGAAAAACAGGGGAGAGAATGTCGGACAGCGGAGGCCCCGGCGGCAAATCGCCGCCGGGGCTGCTCCATTTTCAATCGGAAGATGGAGCGGGAAGCGGCTCCTTATACAGCCGCCTCAGATAGCACAGCAGCATCACACCGGAGATCACGAGCGCGGCGGCGTCTGCAATCGGGGAGGCCCATGCGACACCGCGAATACCTGCCGTGCGGTCGAGGACGGCCATCAGCGCCACATCGAGACTGCCCTTGCGGAGCAGGGAGAGGAAGATCGGCTGGAGCTTTTTGCCGGTTGCCTGAAAGACGGTGATGACGAAAATGTTGAGCGTGGTCGTCGGGCAGGCAAGACAGATGATGCGAAGGAAGAGCGTACCGCAGGACGCGGTCGCGGCGTCATTGATGAAAAGCTTTGTGACCGGGACGGCGGCCAGATACAGCCCGGCGGTCACGGTGCAGGAGACGAGGATGCAGTACAGCAGCAGCGTCCGGATGGCGCTCCGCATCCGCGCACGGTTGCCTGAGGTGAAATTGTAGCCGATCAGCGGCAGCGTACCCTGCGCCATGCCCTGCGCGACGGCGAAGGCCATCAGATCGATGCGCTTGGCGATGCCCATTCCGGCGACGGCCTCGTTGGCATAGGAGGCGATAAAGCGGTTGAGCATGGTGTTGGAGATAACAGCCATGGTCGAGATCAGGAAGCTCGGCAGGCCGACGGAGAGCACCTCGCCCGGAATGCGCTGGCGGAGCGTATAGTATTTCGGCAAAACGCGGATAGAGACCTTGCCGCGCAGACGGCGCAGCAGGCAGAGAAAATAGAGGCAGGCGGCGATGTTGGAGAGCATGGTCGCCATGGCGGCGCCCTCGATCTGCATACGGAACACGAAGATGAACAGGGGATCGAGTGCGATATTCAGAATTCCACCGAAGGCGACGCCGAGACTGGCCTGACGGGAGTAGCCCTCCGCGCGGATCAGATGCGCGAATGCGGGATTGAGAACGGTCGGCGCGGAGCCGAGGCAGACTGTCCAGAAAAGGTACCGGCGCGCGAAATCATGCGTCTGCTCGTTTGCGCCCAGAATGGGCAGCAGCGACGGCAGAAGCAGCAGCACCAGCAGGCCGTAGGCCGCAGCGATCCCGGCGGCGCTCCAGAGACAGAAGGCAGAGCAGTGCCCGGCCTTTTCGCGGTCGCCGACGCCGAGACAGCGGGAGATCAGACTGGCTCCGCCGATGCCGAAGAGATTGGCAAGAGCGGTCAGAAAGATGAACAGGGGCATGGCGATGGTCGCGGCGGCCACCTGATTCGGGTCGCCGAGCTGGCCGATGAAAAAGGTATCCGCCATGTTGTAAACGACGGTGATGATCTGACTGAGGACCGTCGGGACGGCCAGAGAGAGAATGGCTCTTCCGACCGGGACACTTGTAAACAGCGCTTCCTTTTCTGCGCATGGCTTCTGCAAAGCGGACCGCCTCTTTTCTGAAATCCTTCCGGTGCGCGGACTGCGTACCATCTTCATTATAACGCCGCAGGCATGTCTGCGCAAGTAAGAAAAGGCGGGGACCGTGCAGCCGGAAAGCTTCCTCCCGCAGGAGAAAGCTGGTTTGAGAGCATGAACTTTTCTAACGGAGAATTCACAGAATTCATCGACTTCCGCAAAGAAACGGCGCGATCCTTGTGTAAAACGTCAGAAAAATGAAATTGACGAAAAAGCGATTGACAACCGGAAAAAACGTGCTATATATGTATCGTGCTGAAAGGAGCGGAGCATTATGACACGAGATCTTACCAGCGGAAGTCCGCTGAAAACCATACTGCAATTTGCGATCCCCGTTCTGCTTGGCCTGTTGCTCCAGCAGGTCTACTCGCTTGTCGATACCGCGATCGTCGGCCACGCGCTGGGCGTAATGGCGCTGGGCGGCGTCGGCGCGACCTCCTCCGTGAATTTTCTCGTAATCGGCTTCAGCGGCGGCCTGTGTACCGGTATGTCGATCCCAATTGCGCAGACCTTCGGTGCGGGCGACTATAGGGCGCTGCGCCGGTACATCGGCAACTGCGTCTGGCTTTCGGCGATTGCATCTGCGCTGCTGCTGGCGCTGACGCTTCCGACGTGCCGGGCGATGCTGACGGCGATGGGAACGCCTGCGGAGCAGTTTGAATACGCCTTTGACTATATTTTCATCATTTTCTGCGGCATTCCTGTAATCGTCCTTTACAATATGGGGGCGTGCGTGCTGCGTTCGCTGGGCGACAGCAAGTCTCCTGTCTGGTTCCTGGCGCTGGCATCGCTTATCAACATTGTACTGGACTTTGCGGCCATCTATGGCCTGAAAATGGGCGTTGCGGGCGCGGCCATCGCAACGGTCGTTTCGCAGGCGGTCTCGGGTGTGCTCTGCGTCTGGTATATGAAAAAGCACTTTGACGTGCTGCGGATGGAGAAGGACGACTGGAAATTCCGCAGGGCGGAGGCGCTCCGTCTGCTCGGGATGGGCGTTCCGGTCGGTCTGCAGTTCTCCATCACGGCAATCGGCTCCGTGCTGCTGCAAAGCGCAGTAAACTCCCTCGGCGCGATCTATGTTTCTGGCGCGGCGGCGGCCTCCAAGCTGTTCCAGCTCTTCTGCTGCCCCTACGACGCGCTGGCGACGGCGGCGACGAGCTTTACCGGCCAGAATCTCGGCGCGGGCAAGTATGAGCGCATCCGGCAGGGAACGCGTGCGTGCAATATGATCGGGCTGGTCTACTGCTGCATCCATATCCTACTGGCGCTGTTTACGACGCGCTATGCCATCTGGATCTTCATGTCTGCCGATGAGGCGCAGTCCGTTCTGGGCTATACGCAGCAGATGTGCAATTTCGTCGCGTTTTTCAGCCCGCTGCTGCTGTTCGTAAACGTGTTCCGCCTGTCCATTCAGGGCATGGGCTACAGCCGCGTGGCGCTCTGCGCGGGGATCATGGAAATGATCGCAAGAACGTTTGTGGGCATTTGGGCGGTGCCGCGCTTCGGCTATGACGCCGCATGTCTGGCCGGACCGTTTGCTTGGCTGTTGGCGGACGCCTTCCTGATCCCGGCCTATTTTGCCTGCCTGAGAGCCAGAGAGCAGCAGGCCGTCGAGGCCAAAAAGCTGGCCGCGAGGGAATGAGCCCTGTGGTGCATAGAGAAATCAAAGGCCCGCTGCGAAAGCAGCGGGCCTTACATTTTATGTTTCCATCAGACCCACACAGTCGTAATACGGCTTCGAGGCGATGATAGGCTTGTTCTCCTTGAAAACGTTGTGCTGGAGCGTGATAACGGCGTAGTCGCAGAGCGCCATGGCCTCTTCCAGCGAGTGGTTTTCATAACCGGCCACGTTGCCCTGAATGTACGGCTCGCAGGCGATCACAGTATAGCCCCGGTCACGCAGGATGTTTGCAAACAGGACGGAGGGGCTTTCGCGCGTGTCGTCGATGTTGGCCTTGAAGCTCATGCCGAGCACGGCGATCTTCGCACCGCACTTCACATCGCGCGCGATGCGGTCAGCGACCCATGCGGGCTTGCCGTCGTTGACCAGCCGCGCCTCATAGATCAGCGGCGTGATATCCTCGAATTTCTCGTGGATGAACCACGGATCGACGGCGATGCAGTGTCCGCCGACGCCGACGCCGGGCGTGTGGACATTGACGCGCGGGTGGCAGTTGGCAAGCTCGATGAGCTTGAACACATCGATCCCGAGCTTGTCGCAGACCTTGCTCAGCTCATTGGCATAGGCGATGTTGATGTCGCGGAAGGTGTTTTCCGTCAGCTTGCACATTTCCGCCGTCAGATCGTCGGTCAGGCGGATCGTACCCTTGGTGACGACCTTTTCATAGATGGCTTTTGCATATTCCGCAGCCTCCGGACGGCGGGAGCCGATAATGCGGTCATTCTCGCGCAGCTCAATGAGCATCCGGCCGGGAATGATGCGCTCCGGGCAGTGGGCTGTCATAAAGCTCTCCGGCGAAAGACCGCTCACCTCGGAGACGATCTGCTCCACACGGCGGGTCGAGCCGGGAGGGGAGGTGGATTCCAGCACGCAGAGGTTACCCTCGCGCAGGACGCTGCCGACCTCGCGCGCGGCGGACTCCACGAAGCGCATATCGGAGACGCGCTTGTGCTCTTCCGTCTCGCGGTAAGGCGTCTGAACGGCGATGATGAAAACGTCGGCAGGCTCCGGCACGGAGGAGAAATGCAGGCGGCCGGTCGCCATGGCCTGCGTCATAGCCTCCTGCAGACCCGGCTCCACAATGTGGATCTTGCCGGAGTTCAGGCGCGCGACGACCTCGGGCTTGACGTCAAAGCCGCAGACCTCATAGCCTGCGAGTGTAAAGGTAATGGCTGTCGGGAGACCGATGTATCCGCAGCCCATGATCTCAATTTTCTTCATGGAAGGGTCACTCCTTTGCGTGCAGTCCATGCACACCGGTATTCTACCTTAAAAACCGACGGTTTGCAAGCGGTATGTTTGCGCCGGACGGTCGAAAAACGGATATATTTGGGATTCCTGCGAGAAAGCGCAGAGCGTATGCGGCGGGAAGGACGCATATCTGCGCACCGGCGTTCAGCGCAGAAATTCGCGGAAATCCTCCTCGAAAAGCTGCGCGGCGTACTGGCGAACATTGGCACAGTAGCGCTCGTAGGCGGCCAGAATGGCCTCCGCCTCCGGCGTGGGGGTCGCGCCGCCGCCGTGCTTCCCGCCGGTCGTAGAGTTCAGCAGCTTGAAGCCAAGCCCGGCCTCCGCCGCGCGGAGGATCGTCCACGCCTTGGAATAGGCCATGCCCATCGACATGGCTGCTGCCCGCAGCGAGTGGTGCTCATGGATGCGGTTCAGGAGCGCGGCGACGCCGGGGCCGAAGCATTTTTCCTCCGCGAAAATGCGGATGGAGAGAACGGGGTGCAGATTCTGTTCCATAGATCAAAAACGGCGGAAGGTTTGAAGTTCCGAACGATGGCCCGGAGCCTTTCGCCGGAGGACGTCCGCGCCGCAAAAACGGGCGGGACGCGCTCTGTAAGGCCATTATAGCGCCTGCGGCGCAGCGCTGTCAATGGACGGTGGGAATTGAGGAGGTTTCCGTCAGACCACTTGAGGATGCACGGCGTCGGAATAGGCGGCGAGGTAGCTGAAGCAGTACCAGAAGCCGTCGCGGCGGAGGATTTTTCCACGCAGCGCTTCGGCGCGGGCCTGTTCGCCGCGCGATTCCAGCAGCACCATGAGGCCGTAGGCCGCCATGGCGTATTGAAGATCCTCCGGCTCCGCTTCCAGCTCCGAGAGCATTTCGTCCAGCTCCGCAAAGCCCGCCGCGACGCGCATGGCCTTTTCATAGGCCGTGTGATGGCCGACGTACATATCCGGCGCATAGTGCTGCCGGAGAACAGCGTGCGCGTCCGCATTTTTTTCGGCGCGCAGCAGAGACAGGACGAGCCAGTAGATATCTGCAACGCACATATCGTCGTCCCGGGAGACGAGCGTCAGCGAGTCGGAAAAGGCGGCAGCGGCGGCTTCGTATTCCCGCAGCATATAACGCGCCATGCCGATGCGGTAGCGCGACTCGACGCTCACACCGTCGGCACGCTCACAGCGCGTGTAATCGTCGAGCGCAGCGCCAAACTGGAGGGTGTCGAGATATTTGGGGCCGCGTTTGCGGTAGGCCTCGATGCGCTCCGGGGCCAGCGCAATGGCGCGCGTCAGCGCGTCGATGGCCTCGCGGAAGCGCAGCTGCCAGCAGAGCGCGTCCGCCAGCGAAAGGAGACCTTCATAGTTTTCCGGCTCTGCGCGGCAGGCGGCGATTTCCGGCGTGTCGGCAAGGCCGTGCGGCAGTCCGCGGAATTGACTTTCACAGGACGCATGGATGTCGGAAAAATATTTTCCCATGCTCAAACCTCCGAGATAGCGGATTTTCTGGCCTCGAAATAGAGGCTGATCGCGTAGAATGCGAGAGAAAGCAGCATGATGCAGACGCCGGGGGCCAGCAGATAAGCATACGCCCCGCGCAGGAACGCCCCGCGCTTGTAGGCGAAGCTGACCATCGTGCCCCACGTCGGGCGGTACAGGTCGCCGAGACCGAGAAAGCTGAGCGTGGACTCCATCATGATGCAGCTGTTGATGCTGAGCAGAAAGCGCGAAAGCAGCACGTCAGAAAGATTCGGCAGGATGTGCCGCAGCGCGATATGCGCGCGGCTGTAGCCCTGAATGCGGCAGGCCTCGATGAAGATCTGCGTGCGCAGCTGCAGGACCTTTGCCCGCACGGCACGGGCAGTTCCGGCCCAGCTGAACGCAGCGATGAGAACGACCAGATGCGCGGTCGAGCTGCCGAAAAAGGCGGCGAGGACGATGAGCGCGATGAGCTTCGGGAGCAGAATGAAGATCTGGATGAGCGCGTTGAACGCGCCGCCAAGCCATCCTCGGAATGTGGACAGAATGCCAATCAGCGCACCGAGTGCCAGCGCGAGAATGCTGCTCAGTATGCCTGCCAGAAGCGTCTGACGCGCGCCGTAGACCAGCTCCGTGAAGATGTCGTAGCCCATCGCGTTGGTGCCGAGCAGATGCGCGCCTCCGGAGGGAAGCCATCGCGCGAACAGCTCCTTCGGGCCGTAGGGCGTGAGGACGCCGGGGGCGATGGCGGCCAGCAGAAAGACCGCCAGCAGCGCAAGGCCGATGCACAGCGGGAAAATGCCTTTTTTCTTCATTTCGCGCCCTCCCGTCTCCGTTTCGGGTCGATCAGGACGCAGATCAGGTCGCACAGCAGGATGGAAAGCACCATGATGCAGGTCGTCACGAACAGAATCCCCTGCATCAGCGGATAGTCCAGCGTGTAGACGGCCTCCGTCAGGAGAGAGCCCATCCCGCCGATGGAGAAAATGCGTTCGATCACGACCGAACCGCCGACGCAGACAGAGACGCTCATGCCGAGCATGTTTACGAACGGCTGCGCGATGTTCCGCAGCAGATACGACCAGCGGACCGTCTGGTCGGAAAGGCCGCGCTGCTTCGCGTAGAGAATGTACTTTTCGTCGGTCTCCTGCGCGGCCATGTTCCGCACGAGCAGATACCGATTCGGAAGCGCGGCCAGCGTCAGCGTCAGGATGGGCAGCGCCAGATGACGCAGCCGGTCGAGCGTATAGCCGGGGCTGCCCTTCACGATGCCGGACGAGCTGAGACCGGCGTAGGGGAGAAGGCGGCTTTGAAAGCAGAATACAAGCATGAGCACCAGACCGATCACAAAGGTCGGAACGGCGTTCAGGACGATGAGCGAGCCGGTGGAGAGCCGGTCGCCCATGCTGTTTTTCCGGTAGCCGCAGACAAGTCCCCATGAAAGCCCCAGCGCTGCCGAAAGCAGGACGGCGGGGATGGTGATCTGAAGCGTATAGCCGAGGCGTTCGCGGATGAGCAGCGCGACGGCGGCGCTTTTTTTATAGGAATAGCCGAGCGTCCCGTCCGCAAGCGAACGCAGATAATAGCCGAACTGTACGGTCAGCGGCTTGTCCAGATGCAGCGCCTGCCGGTAATAGTCGATTTGCGCCGGGGTCATGTCCTCCTCGGCAAAGCCGGTGAGATACGCCACCGGGTCGCCCGGCAGGAGCCGCGGCAGGAAAAAGTTCAGCACGACGATCACCAGAAAGCAGCCGAGCGCCAGCAGCATGTTCTTTTTGTAATCCTTCAATTCTGCACCTCGCGGAGCCGGTGCGCTCCGTCAAATTCATAGACAGTATCGCAGTAATAGTCTGTCAGCGCGCGGTCGTGGCTGATGAACAGGACGGAGCCGCCGCGCTCGAGCATCAGCCGCCGTACAAGCGAGAGCACGGCGGCCTGCGTGGAGACATCCAGCATCGACGTAGCCTCGTCCAGGATCAGAAGCCTTGGCTGCAAAAGCAGACTGCGCGCCAGCGCGGCCCGCTGCGCCTCGCCGCCGGAGATCTGGTACGGCAGGTGGTTTTGCAGCTCCTGCGGGAGCTGCACCTCGGAAAGAATGGAGCGGATCTGCGAATCGGCCTCGCGGCGGTTGGCAGCGAGATGGTGATAGGCGATCAGCTCCCGCAGTCCCGCGCCGAGCTTCTGTGAAGGGTCGAGAGAGGCGTGCGGCTGCTGGTAGACCATCTGAATTTGCAGACCGCGCCTGCGGTCATACGGCGCGGCGTCGGAAACGAGTGTCTGCCCGTCCAGAAGAATTGTGCCCGAGTCCGGGCGGAGCACGCCGCAGAGGAGCTTGGCGAGCGTGGATTTTCCAATGCCGCTCGCACCGAAAACGCCGACGATCCTTCCGCCCGGGACGGACATGCAGACGTCCTGCAAAACGGACCTGCCGTCAAACGCCTTACAGCAGCTTTGTATTTCAAGCATGTGCGCACCACCATTCCGTATTGCCGTCCGTGCTGCGGTGCAGCGGCTGTGTCTGGCAGAGCGCGTCCGCGCGGGGACATTTCGAGTAGAACGGACACGCTGACGCGCCATCGCGCAGCACCGGCGAGGGCTGCATCCCGTTTTGAAGCTGCGCCGCCAGCAGCGCCCTTGTGTAGGGATGGCGCGGCTGCGTCAGAAGCGTTTCTGACGGGCCGTATTCCAGCATCCGTCCTCCGCAGAGCACGAGCGCGCTGCCGCACATCGCGGCGACGGACATATCGTGCGTGATGATGAGCTTTACGGCCTGCGGGAAAAGCGTATCCAGCAGGGAGAAAAAGCGTTCCCGCCCAGCCTCGTCGAGGCCGTTCGTCGGCTCGTCGGCGATCAGGAGCCTTGCCTCGGAGCAGGCGGCCAGAGCGATGGTCACGCGCTGGGCCATGCCGCCAGAGAGCTGGAACGGGTATTTATCCAGAAGTGTTTCCGGCGCGTCAAAGCCCGCAAGGTAGAGCTTTTCCATGGCAAGCGTTCGGAGCTGTGCGCCCTTTACACCGAGACGGCGCAGACTGTCGCAGAGCTGACGGCCGACCGTCCGGGTCGGGTTGAGTGCTTCGGAGCCGCTCTGCGGAATGTAGACGAGCTTCGTCCCGCGCAGACGCGCAAGGGCTTTCGCGCCGCAAAGCGCCTGACCGTCGAGACGGACGCTTCCGCCCTGCATCCGGACGTTTTCCGGCAGCAGGCCGAAAATGGACAGCGCCAGCATGGTCTTGCCGGAGCCGGTCTCACCGATCAGGGCCATCTGCGCGCCGGCGGGCAGGGAAAAGCGGATATCCCGCAGAAGCGTCCGCTCGCCGTGCGCCAACCGCGCGGAAACGACGCCGCTTTCGTAGGAAAACGCCGGACGGTATTCAGCATCTGACATCGGCGTTCCCTCCTCAAATCAACTCCGCTTATTGTACCGTATCCGGAGACTATTCGGAACCCTCCCCGGGGGATGAAAATTGACAAAAGCGGCTCCGGAAAAACCGGAGCCACTTGAGATCGGGGCAAATCAATGCTTATTTTGCGGTGATCGAGAACCATGTGTTCGCGTTGTTGAGGCCAAACACGGCGTCCACGGTAAAATTCTCATACGCCGCACTGTGCGCCAGCAGCTGGCTGTCCCAGTAGAGCGCGATGAACGGCATATGCGCCGCGTACCAGTCCTGCATTTCGCTTGCGGCGGCGCTGTACTCGTCGAGCGTTTTGGCAGCGCTCATTTCCGCGAGGATGGCTTGGAAGCCCTCGTCAAAGACCTGACAGCCGCCCTGAACCGGATGCGTGCCGTCCACATAGATGGTGGCAAGTCCGTTCTTCATGCCCATACCGGCGGCGGTGTAGCCGTAGATGGCGGCCTCCATGGTGATGTTATTGCCGGAGAACTTATTGCTGGTTTTGGCGTTGTAGGAGTCGGCGTCCAGCGTTTCCAGCTCGACCACGATGCCGAAATCCTCCAGCTGCGTTTTGACAAGCTCGGCGTAGCCGACATGGGCCTCCTTCGCGGCGTTGCAGGTGAGACGGAGCACGCACGGCTCACCGTCTGCGTCCAGATAGAAGCCGCCGATGTTCGTATCGGTATAACCGGCGGCGATCATGTACTGCTTCGCCTTTTCCAGATCCTGATGGAGCGGCTCCGTCTCCTTGTAGCCCGCCGTTACGGGCGGTACGAAGCCGCGATTGGGATCTGAAGCGTAGGCGCTGCCGAAAACGGTGCGGAAGCTGTCATAATCCAGCGCGTAGCTGACGGCAAGCCGGAGGTTTTCGTCCGAGAAGGGGCCGTTTGCATTGTTGAAGGCCAGAACTGCGGGCGCGTTTGCGGAAGCGACACTTTCCAGCGTCAGGTTTTCGTCCGCGGCCAGAACGTCCTGATAGGCACCGGAAACACCGGCAGAGTAGGCCCAGACCATGTCGAGGTCGCCGCTCTGGAGCGCCAGATACATCGTGTCCTCATTGCCGAAGAGCTGGCAGACGACCTTTCTGGCGTTCGGGGTCTTCGGATAGTAGGGATTCGGAACGAAGGTGAGCGTTCCGGCCTCCTTATGGAAGCTTTCCAGCATATACGGCCCGCAGGTGACGCGCGCTTCGGCCTCGGTGACGGCTTCCTTGCCCTCATAGATGTGCTTCGGCATGACGCGGAAGGAGGTCATGTTGGAAAGCTCCCGCACGTTGGCGGAGGCCAGCGTCAGGGAAATGGACAGGCCATCGTCGGACAGCACATACGCGGCGTATTTGGCCTCGGTGACCTTTCCGTCGGCGTCCGTCTGGGAGATAAAGTTGGCGCTGCCGTTCGCGTCGTCATATTCGAGCGTGAACAGAATATCCGCAGCAGTGACCGGCTCACCGTCCGACCAGCACATGCCCGGCTCGACGGTGTAGCTCCATGTGACCGCGTCCTCCGTCTCGTAGGAGACGAGAAGCGGATGGTAATTACCCTCGGCATCCTGCCAGACAAGCGGAAGCTCGCTCAGACCGCTGGCCAGCATGTCGTAGTTGTATTCGCCGAATACGGCGGTCTCAATGGAAGCGGTCGTGCCGATGCGGAACAGCTCGATGGGATAGGCGGCCTCCGGCTGCACCGGCTCCGCGTCTGCGGGCTGCTCCGGCGTTTCCGATTCTGTGGGAGCTTCGACGGAGGGCTGCTGCGCTTCGGTGGGAGCTTCGGGCTGGCTGCATCCGGCCAGAGCCAGCACAAGGCTCAGGCAGAGCAGAAGTAAGATCAGTTTTTTCATGGGAAATACTCCTTTTATGTTGTGTGCTTATTCTAGCGCATTCCGGCGCAGTTCGGAAGCCTCCCCCGGGGATGAAATTTTGACACGCTGAAAAAAGCGGAGCCTTCGGAAGAAGGCTCCGCAGCAGTCATTTTGTTTCAGGAATCGTGTCCAGCACCTCAGCGATGGATTTGCCGGTCTGCCGCGCGATGTGCGCCAGATCCTCAAATTCGGCCTTGTGCCGCAGTACGCCCCAGCCGGAGCTTTCCTTGACGCGGATCTCGCCGTCCGGCGTCTGCACGGCATACTGCCGCCGCGAGAGCGTATAGCGGTCGCAGACGCTGACGCGGACGCCGAGCGTCGAGGTGTGACGGAAGATCGTGCGGAGCATGGCCTCGCGGTCGTCCTCCCGGCACATGCAGGTGAGCAGGACGCCGGGGCGGTTTTTCTTCATGCCGATGGGCGTTGTGTACACATCCAGCGCGCCCGCGGCAAACAGCTGCTCCATGGCGAAGCCGACGGCCTCCGGCGTCATGTCGTCGAGATTGCAGGCAAGCTCGAGGATGTGACCGGCGCTTTCCTCAGTCTGTCCGAGCATGGCGCGCACGCAGTTTGCCGCCTCAAAGTCCTTCATGCCCATGCCATAGCCGGTTTTTTCCACGCGCATGGGCGGCAGCGGGTCGAATCTCGTGACGAAGCGCCGCAGAAGCGCGGCCCCGGTCGGCGTACACAGCTCGCCGCGAATGCTTCCGCCGTAGATGGGAATGCCCTCGAGCAGAAGCGCGGTCGCCGGAGCGGGAACGGGAAGAATGCCGTGCGCGCAGCGCACCTGGCCGCTGCCGACGTGGATAGGGGAGGCCAGCACCTGTTCCGGAGCCAGCAACTCCATCAGCAGGCACACGCCCGTTACGTCGGCCAGCGCGTCGAGAGAGCCGACCTCATGGAAGTGGATCTGCTCGACCGGGACGCCGTGAACGCGGCTTTCCGCGTCCGCGATGGACTGATAGACGGCCAGAATGTCGGAGCGGACGGCCTCGGAGACGTTCAGATGGGAGATGCGGTGGGTCAGCTCGTCCAGATCGGTATGATGGTGCGGATGCACGTGGACGTGCGCATGGGCGGCCTCCGGCGCGTCCGCGTGGGAATGGAAAGGTTCCTCCGCGGCATGCACGTGGGGGCGGCCCTCCTCCTCGCCGTGGATCAGGACGCGCATATGCGTGCCGGTGATGCCGCATTTGACGGAAGGCTCTGCCGAGATCTCCAGCCCCGGCAGGCCGAGAGACTGCATTTTCTGTAAAAAGGTATCCTTTTCGGGCAGCAGCTCCAGCAGTGCGGCCATCAGCATATCGCCTGCCGCGCCCATGGAGCAGTCCAGATAGATCGTTCTCATTCGCAACCTCCCATATGGTTGATGCGGCTGGCGAGGAAGCCTGCGCCGAAGCCGTTGTCGATGTTGACGACGCTCACGCCGCTGGCGCAGGAATTGAGCATCGAAAGGAGCGCCGAAACGCCGCCGAAGGACGCGCCGTAGCCGACGCTGGTCGGCACGGCGATGACCGGGCAGGAGACGAGGCCGCCGACCACGCTGGCAAGCGCACCCTCCATTCCGGCTACCGCGATCACGACACGGGCCTGCATCAGCTCGTCCAGATGCGCCAGCAGCCGGTGAAGTCCGGCGACGCCGACATCATAGAGCCGGATCACGCGGCTGCCGTGTACCTCGGCGGTCACGGCGGCCTCCTCCGCGACGGCGTAGTCTGACGTTCCGGCGGCGGTGACAACGATCGTTCCGGCCGTATCCGGCGTTGGGATCGAGCCGACGATGCCGAGACGCGCCTCTGGGCGGTAGTCCAGCGGAAGCGACTGGCCGATCAGCTGCGCGGCCTCCGCGCTGATGCGGGTGATAAGAATGGGATCGACGCCGTTTTTGCGCATCGTTTCGGCAATGCCGAGAATCTGAGCGGGCGTCTTACCTGCGCCGTAGATCACCTCCGCCGCGCCCTGACGCAGGCTGCGGTGGAAATCGACCTTGGCGTAGCCGAGGTCCTCAAAGGGCGCTTTTTTGAGCCGCAGCTCGGCGTCGGCGACGGAAAGCGTTCCGTCCTGAACGGCTTTCAGAATTTCATGCAGATTTTCGCTCATCCGCGCACCTCCAAGTCCAGCAGTACAGCCGGATAGTCCTTTTTCAGCTCTTGCAGAATTTCTGCCCGGTGCGCCAGAACGGCATTCAGCTGGGCTTCCGGGAATTGGAGCCGCGCAGCGCCGCGGTAATTGCGAACGCGGAAGTCCGTCAGTCCGAGCGAGAACAAAAAAGCCTCCGCGCGCTCTGTCGCAAGCAGCTTTTTCGCCGTGATGGCGTCGCCGGACGGGATGCGCGTGGCAAGGCAGGCATAGGCGGGCTTGTCCCAGGTAAACAGACCGGCCTCGCGGGAGAGACGGCGAATTTCTGCCTTGGTGAGGCCGCATTCCCGCAGCGGTGAACACACATGCAGTTCCTTCAGCGCACGCATACCGGGGCGGTCGCCTGCGTCGTCGGAGGCGTTTGTGCCATCCAACAGAAGCGTATAGCCGTCGGCCAGCGCCCGCGTGGAAAGCGCGCCGAAGAGCGCCGTCTTGCAGTGATAGCAGCGGTCGGGGGGATTTGCCGTGACGGCCTCGTTTTTGAGCACGTCCAGCTCCAGCACGGTCAGCGGTACGCCAAGCTGCGCACAGAGGCGCTCCGCGTCGTCCAGCTCGAACTGCGGCTGAAAGGCCGTCTTTATATAATAAGGATGAATGTCCGCACCTGCCTGCACACCGGCATAGAGCAGGTACGACGAGTCCACGCCGCCGGAAAAGCCCAGCGCGGCCTTCGGGTTTTCTTTGAAGAATGCCAGTAATGTCATAACAGCCTCCTGATTTTGCCCGGACGGCGGCTCAAAGCGCCGTTCCGCTTGACGGGATCGTAAAGCGGCTTACATCTATATGCTCCAGCTCGAGCAGAGCAAGCTTTTTCCGAATGCCGCCCGCATACCCGGTCAGGCTCCCGTTGGAGCCGACCACGCGGTGACAGGGGATCAGAATGGAGATCGGGTTATGCCCGACTGCGCCGCCGACGGCCTGCGCGGACATATGCGTAAGGCCTGTCTCCGTGCAGAGCCGCGCCGTGATCTCGCCGTAGGTCATCGTCTGTCCGTAGGGAATGCCGCGCAGGATGCGCCAGACGGACTGGCGGAATCCGGAGCCAATGGGATGCAGCTCCGGCAGGAAATCCGGCGCTCTGCCGCCGAAATAGAGGTCGAGCCAGCGCGCCGTATCGCGGAGAACGGGCGTTTCGGCCTCGGTATGCTCCGGCGAAAGCCCGGCGGCGAAGTATTTCGCGCCCTCGAACCAGAGTCCGGTCAGGCCGCCGTCGTCTGCGGCAAGCAGAAGCGTCCCGAGCGGGGATGCGTAATGCTGCGTATAGATCATCATCAGACCCTCCTTTCGGATGGAAGCGAAGTCACGCTTACGAGGAAAAGAATACATCCTTCGCGCGCATTGTGCAAGTCCTGTTTTGCGCGGAAAACGGTCTGAGCGCAAAGCTCAGACGCCTGTGTAGCCGGCGCCGAAGGGAAGCTCCAGCTCCTTCTGCGCGGCGTCGTCGCACCAGTCCGGCGAGAGCGAATCCGTGCCGAGCGGGGCCTTGAAGATCGGCTCCGCACGCATGGGCAGGCTGTAATACACATCGGAGTTGTGCATCAGCTCGCCCGCGAAATACAGGAAGGGAACGATCAGTGTTTCGTCGTGACGCGCGTAGGCGTAGAGAATGCGGTCAGCCAGACGGATCTCCGAACGCTGGAGCATCCGGGTCTGATACATATGGTCAAGGATGCGCTCTGCTTCGCTTTCCTCGATCCCAAGCTGGCGGGAGGCAAAATCCGCCGTGAAATTGCGCTCACCGGGAACGCGGTAGGCCAGCACCAGCATATCCAGATAGTGTTCCTGCGAGAGAAACGCGAAAAATCTGCGGTAGGCGTCGCTGTTTTTCATGATGGAGGCGTAGCCGTTCTCCGGTTCCGGCATGACGAGCGCATAGTGGAAGTCGCGCGCCACGCAGGCCTGCATGATGCCGCCGTCGAAATCAAAGTAATTGTTGACCGGAACCTGCTGCGGAGCCTCCGCGCTGCGCCGGTCCATGTTTTCGTTGGCCGTCATGGCGCGGAAATAGGATTTGCCCGGCCCGCCGCCGGAGGAGGCGACGATCTTCATCATATGCCATGCCAGCTGCTCGGCGCGCTCGACGCGCTTGGCGGCGGGTGTGCGGGCAAGCTCCCGGCTCAGCGCGGTCTCGGCGTCGGATTCCCGGTCGGCCTCGCGTCCAAAGAGCACATCGAGCGAGACGCCGAGTGCGTCCGCGATCTTCGGCAGCAGCTCCGCGTCCGGGGTGCCGCCGCGCTCCCAGCGGGAGACGGCCTGCCCGGAGACAAAGAGCGCCTGACCAAGATCCTCCTGCGTCATGCCGATCTGCTTGCGGCAGCGGGCGATGTTTTTACTCAGCTGATTGCTTGCCATGGATGTATGTCCTCCTGTTGGAGATTTCTGTCGTAATTATACCGTATGTTCTCAAGCGATGCAAGAGTGAAAACAACGGAAACAACAATTTGTTGACTGTACAAACCCGCGGTGCGGCCGCATTGTATTTTTCGCAAAGAAACGCGGGATGATGGCGGAAGATTTGGTGCAGATGGGTGAGGAAAGCGCCTGCGGTCTGTCGGAAGAGACACAGCCTTACAAAAAATTCAACAATTTGTTGGATGAATATGCGGAAATCCAAATGACAGACAGACATACCGGCAAAACGTGAGTGCGATTCAACACTTTATCGATTGAAACAATTGCAGTATTCCTGTATTCTATTCTAAATTCAAGGGCAAAGTGTTTCTACTCCGGGCTTTCAAGCCGGAAAAGTCAGCTTTACTCGATGGATGAAAGCACAAACGGACAAAGAGGGCAGAAGGAGGAAACGGACGATGCAGAAAATGAAGGTTTTCAGACGCCTGACGGTTTTGCTGCTGATCGTGTGCCTGTTGGCCGGGATCGCGGTGCAGGCCGTCGATGTGTCGGAGCGTGATACCACCGCTTCCGTGCAGGAGGAGCAGAACGGCTCCATCGACACGGCTGCGGCGCAGAAGGCTCTGACGGAAAGACGTGCGCAGGCCGGGCTGATCCGCGCTTCGGCGGATGAACTCGACCCGGATCAGGAGATCCGGGTGATCGTGGAAATGGAGGCGCAGCCTGCCGTGCAGAGCGCCGCCGTCCAGAGCATGGGCGCGGAGCTGAACGCGCAGCTCCAGTCTGCGGAGGTGCAGGCTCTGCGCGCACAGCAGACCGTGATCCGCAGCGCGAAGGCGATCACCGGCAACGACGCCATCCAGCAGACGGCGTATCTTGTCAACACGTTCTCGATGAACATGACGCCCGCCGAGATGGCGGAGGTCGCGGAGCTTCCCGGCGTCAAGTCGGTCTCTCCGGTCACGACCTTTGAAATGAAGATGAATTACGCTTCCCACATGACGACGGTCTATAAGATGTGGGAGGAGATGGGCTACACCGGCGAGGGCACGGTGATCGCTGTGCTCGACAGCGGCGTCAACTACAGCCATCCCGATATGAAGCTTTCCGACGGTGCGAAGATCCGCATCACGGAGAGCGACGCCAAGGCTCTGATCCAGAAGCTCGGCTACGGCACCTATTATTCCGATAAGGTTCCGTTCGCCTACAGCTATTCCGGCTACTATGAGATGGACAACCACTCCAACACCCACGGCCTGCACGTATCCGGCATCGCTGCCGGCAACGGCGGTGAGAGCGGCATCACGGGCGTTGCGCCCAATGCGCAGATCCTTGGCCTTCAGGTGTTCGGCATGGGCAGCAGCGCCTTCACGGATGACATCATCCGTGCAATCGAGGACGCCGTCAAGCTGGGGGCGGACATCATGAATCTGTCCCTCGGCAGCACCGCGGGCTTCTATGACGACGTGGCATACCTCCAGACAGCGCTCCAGTGCGCGACCAACGACGGCGTGCTCTGCTGCGTAGCGGCAGGCAACGACGGCTCGAGCGCTTCGCTGCTCGGCATCAACACAAACGATTTCGGTGTTGTGGATTCCGGCGCGGTCTCCGCTCCGAGTACTGCTCCTGGCGTTCTGTCGGTTGCTTCGGTCAACAACACCTATCTCAAGGGCAACACCATCTCCATGACGGATGCTGCCGGCGCTTTGCATGAGGCGACAGTTTTCAATTTCTCGCAGCTTTACAACACAGTGCGCGAGGAGAATCCTGGCCGCTACGGCTGGGAAACGCTCAAGGACGTTCAGCTGATCGACTGTGGCTACGGCACGCTCGACGAGCTGTTTGGCAGCGTTCAGCTTCCGAGCGACGACTCCAAGTGGGTCGCGGTGGTACAGCGCGGCGATATTTCTTTCGAGGATAAGATCAATTTCTGCTTTATGCTCGGCGCATCCGGTGTTGTGATTTACAACAACGAGCCAGGCAGCGAGGTACCGTTCAATGTTGGCAGCGGCGACGCAGCTACCTCCTGGAGCAAGATTTGTCAGATCATGGTCAGCAACGACTTCGGCAAGGAGCTGCTGGCGTTTGCAGCCAAAGGCGAGCGCGTGACATTCCACGAACTGGAGACCAAGTTCCTTGCTGCCGCAGACGGCGGGGAAATGAGCACCTTCTCCAGCTGGGGCCCCACCCCGTCGCTGGACATCAAGCCCGAGATCTCCGCGCCCGGCGGAAACATCTATTCGATCTCTTCCGGCAGCGGCTATGAGGTCATGAGCGGCACCAGCATGGCGACGCCCTATGTCTCCGGCGCTTCCGCGCTGACACTCCAAGCGGTCAAGGCCGCGCAGGAGGCAGGCGAGCTGTCGCTGAATGGCATCCAGATCAATGACTATCTGAAGCTTGCGCTGATGAACACGGCGGATATCATTTATCAGCCCGACGGCGCGACACCGTATTCTGTCCGTCAGCAGGGCGCCGGCATGGTCGATCCGGTCGGCGCGGCCAAGACCCGCGTTCTGGCGACTGTGGACGGCCTCGGCGGCGCTGCCCTTAAGGAGATCGGTACCGCGGCCAGCTTCACGGTGACCCTGACGAACTATGGCACTCAGCCGCAGACCTACACGCTGACTCCCGATGCGCTCTACACCGACTGCACGGCGGAGAACGGCGACTATACCGTCAAGCAGATCTCCGGTGCGCAGATCACCTACAGTGCCTCCAGCGTGACCGTTCCTGCGGGTGGCAAGGCGACTGTGAACGCGACGGTGAGCGTCGGCTCTGCGGAATACAACCACTATGTCGAAGGCTTCGCTGTGATGCACGGCGACGGCTGCGAGGATCTGAGCCTGCCGGTACTGGCGTTCTACGGCGACTGGTACGGCTGCGAGCGGATCATTGACGAGCCAAGCTACACCGGCGAGAGCATCTACTTTGAGACTACCGGCTATCCCTCGACCGGCGTCGGCTCCGGACAGTTCGTTTCCGGCGTCACGGCGGAGGGCAAGATCGATCCCGAGTACATTTCCTTCTCTCCGAACGGCGACCGCGATATGGAGCAGGCGTTCCCGCTGCTGGGTATGCTCCGTTCCGCGCAGACGCTGACCGTCGAGGTGACGGATGAAAACGGAACCCCGCTGCGTACCAACATTTCCGCAACGCAGATCCCGAAGCTGCTCGGCGTCGATATTTCGAGCGCACAGGCTGCCTATACGATGCTGTCGATCAGCGATTTCTATGCGCTGACCTACGGCGAGTGGGACGGAACCGTCTACAACACCCGCACCGGAAAATACGAGCTTTGCCCCGAGGGACAGTATTACTTCCTCGTGACGGCGACCATGCCTGGCAGCGATCACGAAGAGACGACTAAGCTTCCCGTCAAGCTCGACATCACCGCGCCGGAGATCGACGTTGTGTCCGCTGACTATGAAAACGGCGCGCTGACGGTAACTTTCAGCGCGAAAGACAATGTCGGCGTTTACGGCGAGATCGAGGTCTATGTCAATGGCGAGAGCCAGTACGTCCTGCTTTCCGACTGCGCCTATGACGAGGCGACCGGCCTGTACGCATGCACGCTCAAAGATCCGTACAGCTATCGCACGGGCGAGATGAACGAGATCGGCGTGTTCGCGCAGGACTACGCGATGAACAGCACCGCAGCCTACCTCTACACCGGTGTGGACGAGTCAGCGGACATAGTTTATTCCACCCTGACGAACACCAAGGACAGCTGGTTCGACAGCTTCCAGCTCTATGACCGCAGCGACCTCGGTGAAATGTACTCCGAGAGTGAGATTGCGGAGCTGGTGTTCGATTGGGATATCCGCGGCAGCGTCAGTGAGCGTGTTGCGTCTCTGACCATTGACGGCGAAAATGTCGCCATCACCGCAAAGCACAGCTTCGCCGTCAAGAAGTCCGTTGAGCCGGGCGAGAATGCTTTTGAGGTCATTGCAAAGGATGCCTCCGGCAATGTCCTCGTTCAGGAAACGAAGCTGCTCTATCTTTCGACCAAATCCGGCGTTGCGGCACGTATCTATCCGGAATGCTATCCAGACCGTATGTCGGAGCTTTGCCCGGAGACCAATCGTCCCGCGAACGCGTGGCTCGATCAGGCGGGCTTCGGAACCGGCTGGAGAAACGCTTTCGGCTATCTGACGCACTATAAGACGGTTGCACCACTGGTGTTCGAGTGCAGCGACCCGATCAAGGAAGTCTCCATCATTTATTACGATCCGGATCAGACGCTCGCAGGCGACGCACTGATGCGCTCTTATGACGAGACGATCTACATGGAGGACGTGAAGTACAAGACCATGACGCTCACGCAGGATGACTTTGTGGACGGCAAGGCTGCGTTCGACATGCCGATGGTCCCGTGGGATCTGGATATGTCGGATTACATCAACATCGACCCGGCGAATTACCCGGATACTCGTGTCAACGAGTGCTACATCACGGTAACGGACGTTCTGGGTGTCAAATCTTTTTACTTCGTGCGCGTCGAAAACGACGATGTCTGCCGTCTGTATGAGGACCGTGGCCAGATCGAGGATATGAACATCCTTGACGATCCGGACAGCATCGTAAGCCTCATGGGCTTTGAATGGATCAAGCCGATGGATGACATGGAGTTCCCGTTTGTGTTCACGCCGGAGGATCTCGATTCCAATGGCTGCATCCATGTGACCGGCAAGGCTGCGGACGACGCAGTTCTGGAGGTCTACGCAAACGGCGAATATGTGAGTCTGGACGATCCGATGGAATTTGCATTTGACTTCAAGCTGAATGTAGGCGTCAACTATATGTCTATCTTCACGGTCGAGGAGTTCGGTAGCACCACCAGCAATACCTACCGCCTGTTCTATCTGCCGGAGCCGACGACGGTCACGTTTGACCAGCCCGAGGTCGCCGACGGCGCGACCATCTACACCACGGACGACAGCTTCTATCTGAGCGGCAGCGTTGCCAGCTACTTCGACGGCAGAGAGCTTGCCATCAACGGAGACAACGTGATCTTTGAGGACGGCGCGATCTCGACGCCCGCAGGCAAGCGCCACACGGCTGGCTTCGAAAAGGAGATCGCGCTGGATCTTGGCGTGAACGTCGTCACGGTCGAGATGGTGGACGCGGCCGGCCTGAAGGTCAAGGTCACGTTTACGATCATCCGTCTGAACGAGGATCATGAGACTACCATCGTGATCCCGGCCCGTCCGGGCGCAGGCGGCTCGAGGTTCCCGTTCACGGATGTGGGCAGAAACGACGATTGCTATGACGCGGTCAAGTATCTGTACGAGAATGAGATCATGAACGGCACGAGCGATACGCTGTTCAGCCCGAACGCAGAGCTGACGCGCGGCATGGTCGTCACCATCCTCTACAGAATGGAGGGCGAGCCATTCACGCTGGGCAGCAAGAGCTTCTCCGACGTCAAGGCCGGACGCTACTACAGCGAGGCTGTGGAATGGGCGGCTGAGAACGGCATCGTCAACGGCTTCACCGACGGAACCTTCAAGCCGGATCAAGCTGTGACCCGTGAGCAGCTGGCGTCTATCCTCCGCCGCTATGCAAGCTTCAGCGGCATTGCGACCTATGATGCAGAGCTCCCCGCGAACGCGTCCGTCTCCAACTGGGCAAAGAAGGATGTTGCATGGGCTTACGCCGAAGGCATCCTGACCTCTGCACAGACGGCTGCGGCAGCGAAGAACGCGAACCGCGCCGAGGTCGCCATGGCGATCTATGCCTACCTGACCGGCACGGCCAGATAAGCATTGCGCGGATAACGCAAAATAGCAGACAAGAGGACTCCCGGAAACGGGAGTCCTCTGTTTTATGTGCTGCCTGCCGAATATGGAAGAGAGATGATGGAAGAATACACCCTAGACAAATATTCAGTCGAGAATTTGTTCAGGAAGCTGAAATACCATGCGATCGCAGCTGTATCCTTGCACCAAAAATTCCACACGCTTCCTGTTTCGTGATTGCATTTCGGTGCGCGGTGTGCTGCAATACAAAAGTCATGAATTCTCCAGTGGAAAGCTGCGGTATTCCGCGAAGTATCGGCAAATTATTCTAAGCGGTACGCTGCCGTTATTCCGGTTGGATGCAAGCAAGTGGCTTTTGCGGATATCCGTTGAATTTCCATACAAACCAAAAACGCTTCCCGTCAAAAGACGGGAAGCGTTCTTCGTAATCGGGGGCTTACCGCAGACCGCTCAGGATCTTCGCTGCGCGGTCCGGATAGTCTGTAATCAGCGCATCCGCGCCGACGCTGGCGAGATATTCCATATCTTTTTCCGCATTCACGGTCCAGTACTGGATGGCCAGATCGTGGGCATGGGCGAAGTTGATGACCGTCGTGGTGCCAAGATTGATGCCGAAGCTCGACTCGGCGTCGCCGAATGGCAGCTGGAGCACGTCATAGGAGCAGGTGAAGCCCTTTTTGCCGATCAGAGCGGCGAAGTAGAACTGCACCACCTCCTCGGGGCTGGCGCTGCGATGGGCGTCAGGGTAGGTTTCCGTTATGTAGGCTGCGACCTCGTCCCGGAAGCTGCCGATGATGACTTTGTCAAGCAGCTCTCGCGCTTTCAGCGTGGTATACAGCTGGTCCGCTGCGGCCAGACCAACATCACCGCCGTCCTTGATCTCAATGATATAGCGGTAGTCCCCAGCAGAGGTCAGATAGTCCAACACCTCGTCCAGAGACAAGATCCGCAGTTCGTCCGGCACGGCATCGCCGTGGAGGCCGGTATAGGGCGCTTCGCCTGCATCATTCATAAACTGCGCCGCCATGTTCAGCTGCTTGAGCTCAGCCAGCGTCTTGTCACGCACCAGTACGTTTTCCGCCCCGAAAACCGCTGCTGCATCCGAAACGCGATCCAGCGTGGAGTCGTGAGAGAGCACCAGAATATCGTCCGCCGTCATATGCAGATCGAACTCGAAATAGTCTACCTGCATCTCCGCGTTTTCCACACAGCCGCGGAAGGCGGCCAGCGTTTCCTCCGGGAAATCCCCCGCGCCGCTGCGATGCGCCGAGATCGTGGTTTTCCCAGTGATGAACGGATTTTCCGTGTCATACTGCTTCAGATTTTTGGGATCAGACCGATGATAAAACTGCGCGGCGACGATGATCGCAAGGATGACAACGATGCAGAGCAGCACGAGCAGGCATTTCCCAATCGCTTTCTTTACTTTCACTGAAATTCTCCTAACCGACATATTATTTGGATTTGCACAGGAGTATTATAGCAGATCTGCCGCGTTTGTCATGTAAAAAAGAGTTTCTAATGGAGCTCAGGTGACGATCTTGAAGGGAATGCAGCGGCTTCAAGCGTCCTTTTGAGCCTGCGGCAGCTTCTCGACCTGAAGCTCCGCCGCGTCCGCCTCGGTGTCGGATTCCGACACATCCTCAGCAGCAGAAAATTTTTCTTGACCTTCCCGCTCCGGTCTGCGTATACTGGTGTCAGAAGAAGCGAACCCCCGCGGGCCGTTGCCGTTCCCGGCACTAGAGCCCTTTACTTTGGGGCTGGCTTCTTCTTTCATATTTCCGATGTTGTAGACCATGTTTCCGTTTGCGCCTTTTGCAACGGAAATCGTCACGGAATAATACCTGCCGTCAAAGTCCTGAAAGTACGCTTTTCTGTAATTCCAGCCGTCGGCCGCCATTTGCAGAGCCGATATGCCATTACGTTGATGCAGCCGAAGAATACGGGCGCGACTGCGTTCAGACCGTACATGGAAGTGTCACCTCAATAAAAAAGCGGGCAGCCTTCTGAACGGGGGTGGCTACAGGGCCGAGCGCACAGAAAGCTTCCGCTTTTTGAACAGTATATCGGATATCAGAAAAGCTGTCAATGGGGGAAGACGGATCCCAAGCGTGGGGATGTTTTACATATACTGATACTTTTTCCGTTTGGCGAAGAGGAAAATGACGGAAATGATCGTTGCGAAGGCTTCCGCGACGGTGATCGCGTACCAGATGCCGTCCACATCAAACAGAAGCGGCAGAAGAATGACGGAGGACGTCTGGAACACGAGCGTCCGCAGGAAGGAGATCGCGGCGGAAATGAAGCCGTTGTTTAGCGCCGTAAAGAACGACGAGGCGAAGATATTGAAGCCTGCAAACAGGAAGGCGAAGGAGAAGAGCCGGAACGCATGACAGGTCAGGGTATACAGACCCTCGTCGTAGCCGACAAAGAGCTTCGCCAGCGGCGAGGCCAGCACCATGGCAAGAAACGTCAGCACGACGCCCGCGCCGCACATCAGCCGTGTGCTCATTTTCAGCATGTTTTTCAGCTCCGCATGGTTTTGAGCGCCGTAGTGAAAGCCGACGATCGGCGCGCTTCCGATGGAGAAGCCGATGAAAATGGCGACGAAAATAAACTGAACGTACATCAGAACGCCGTATGCGGAGACGCCGTCCTCGCCGAGGTATTTGAGCAGCTGGAAATTGTAGATCATGCCGACGATGGAGGAGGAGATGTTGCTCATCAGCTCCGAGGAGCCGTTGCCGCAGGCGTTCAGGATCGGACGAAGCTCCAGCCGTGTCCGGACGAGCCGCAGCTTACTGCTGTTCGGACGCAGGAAGTAGATCAGCGGGAAGAGGCCGCCGACGCACTGGCTGATGCCGGTCGCAATGGCTGCACCGGCAACACCCCAGTGGAAGCCGGCGATGAACAGCGCATCGAGCGCCATGTTCGTGACGCCCGCCGCAACGGTCGCGGCCAATCCGAGCTTCGGCTTTTCCGCCGCAATGAGGAAGCTCTGGAAAACGTTCTGGAGCATGAACGCGGTCGTAAAGCCGATGACGATCCGGCCATAGAGCACGCAGTCGGGCAGCATTTGCGGCGTTGCGTGCAGGAAAAGGGCTACCGGCTCCATGAACGTGACGCCGAACACGGTGAGCAGAACGCCGACGATCACGGTAAAGAGGATCATCATGGAAAAATAGCGGTTTGCCTTCTCCGGCTCACGCTCGCCAAGCACCTTGGAAACAAGCGCGGTGCCGCCGGTGCCGATCATGAAGCCGATGCCGCCGAGCACCATGACGAACGGCATGATCAGATTGATCGCCGCAAAGGAGGTCTTTCCGGAGAAGTTCGAAACAAACAGACCGTCCACCACGCCGTAGATCGAGGTGAAGATCATCATAATGATGGAAGGAAATACAAAGCGGAGCAGCTTCCCGTAGGTGAAGTGATCCGAAAGCTGGATTTGTGTTTTCACGTTCATAGCACGCCGCCGGGCGGAATGAATATTTCCGGCGGCAGATTCTCCTTATGTTCAGATTTTTGATTCGGCGGACGTGTCCGTTTCCCGAAGCACAGCCTCAAAAAGAGTGCGGAAGCGCGCCATCAGCTGAATAAAGCGCTCGCATTCCTCGGGCGTCATCCGGCGCAGTGCCTCTGCCTCCGCCTCCGGGATGCGGTCCACGCGGTCGTGCGCCAGCTGTAGGCCGCTGTCCGTCAGGCGTACCGGCTTGCTGCGCTGGTCTGCGCCGGGGGAGAGTGTCAGATAGCCGCCGGCCTCCAGCTTCTTGAGCGCGGAATTCACGGTCTGCTTCGGCTCGCGAAGAAATTCACAGATGCGGGCCTGCGTGAAGGAGTCAGGCTCCATGCGTAGCGTATAGAGGATCCAGAATGCGCATTCCGGCAGGCCGCATTTCTTCACGGCACTGCGGTAGACGTCGTCCAGCAGCTTGGTTTCCCAGTTATAGGCGAGCAGCGCCCGGAAGGAAGCATCGTCCATTGCAAATCTCTCCTTATCCGTCCGAAATCGGACGATAAACAGTATAGTCCGATTTCGGATATTTGTCAAGGGCAGAATACCACAAAATGGAAGAATGGCGGACAGTATGCATACAAAACGCCTGCATCCCGGTGGGATGCAGGCGAACAGTGACGGGAATACTTGCGTGCAGCGGGCTTTGCGAAAGCGTGCAGAGGCTTTGCGGAGGGGGAGTGGGTAGACGCAAATCTCAGCTGCGGGCGTATTTCTCGATCCACTCCGGCGACAGCGGCGTGTCCGGCGGAAGCTGCTGCGCGGTACAGAGGTCGTCCGCAAGCTCCATCAGAACGTCGTACAGCTCCAATCCGTTTTTCCAGCGGCCCTCGATGGCGTCAAAGCCGAGCCACGCGCCTAAGATATTGCCGGTCACGGCTCCGGTGGAATCGCTGTCTCCGTCGTGATTGACAGCGGCGGCCAGCGCAGCGGAGAAATCATCCACATGGCGCAGACTGCAATAGACGGCGATGGCCATCGTCTCCTCCGCGACCCATCCGCCGCCGAACGCGGCGATGTTCTTAAGATCGTCTGCCTGCGGCTCCTGTGCCAGCTGAACGGCACGGTCGATGCAGGCGAGAAGCGTGCTTGTCTCGGGGGTTCCGAAGAATTGCTCCGCAATGGCCCGTTGCGACTGCCGCACAAAGTCAAGAAGACTCTGCGGCTCCGCACTCCGGTAGACGATGCGGTTGAGAAGGTCTGTCAGCATTGCGGCGGGAAGATAGCCGAGCGGATGGCTGTGCGTGATGGCTGCGATCTGTGCGCCCTCCATCGAGATCGCCCTGATATCCTCCGAATGCAGCGTTGCGGCCGGTGCGACACGCATGACGCCGCCGCAGCCCTTGCTGTTGTTCAGCGGAGCGGCGATAAAGTCCGTGACGCTGCGCTTCGGACGCTCGGCCAGCGCCGACAGACAGGTGTTTCCCGGCGCTCTGCGGCTGTACAACTCCTGGTGTTGCAGGAGTCGGCTGCCGTGCCGGGGGCCGCCGGACTGCGGCGGCTGCGCGCCAAGGCGCTGTGTCGAGAGCCAGTCCGCGTAGGCGGACTCCACATACTTCCGCAGAGGGATCGACGTTCCGTTGAGACGGTTCTGCGTCAGGCCGGAGAGAATGCCTTCGGCTGTGAACAGCGTCATCTGGGTGTCGTCGGAGATCAGGGCCTTTCCAGTACGGCCGTCAAAATCATAGCGCTGAATGCCGCCGGGGCCATAGCGCTTGCGGATATCGTCGATCCATAGAAATTCTACGGGATAACCAAGCGCGTCGCCTGCTGCGCCGCCCAAAAGACAGCCGCGGATGCGGTCGGATACTTCCTTGCAGATCATGTAATTCAGCTCCCATTATCATACACTGTGTGGAGTTCTACGGGAATTATACAGCATTTTCCTCCGGATGGAAAGCAAAAAATGCGCGCGCCGCAGGGTGCGGCGCGCGTGAAGTGCGGGTATTCCGGTTAGGCAAGCACCGTCTGGCTCGCTTCGCGGCGGGCAGCGCCCACGCGCGTGAAAGCCGGATGGCGGCCCTTATCCAGCGCAAAGACGACGGCATAGACGACGGCTCCGAAGGTCTCGATCATCATATCGCCCATTGTGTCGATCAGGCCGATGTCGATATAGCCCTCGAGCGGTACGCCGTTGACGACGACGCTCTCGATGCTGTCAATGCTGCCGATCACGCCGGTCGCACTGCCGAGGTCATAGGAGTGGATGGCGCTGACCAGCGTATCGCGCTGCATATCCAGGCCGAACCAGCGATCCATGCCGAATTCATAGAATTCCCACAGAGCGGAAATGGCAATGGAGAATGCGATGGCGAAAAGAATGCGCAAAAGACGGCCGCTCCGATATTTCTCATTCAGAAGGACGGGGATATAGGAGCCGAGCAGTGCGAAAACAACGCCGCCGCAGAGATGAAGCATTTTGTCCCAATGCTCGATGCGGTAGTAGAGCTTATAGATCCGGCCGGACATCGACGCGAGAATGTAAAACAGGCAGAACACAAACAGCGCGTCGGACATACGCCAGTCCAGACAGGCTTCCAACAGATAGGGAAGCGCGACGCCGATACCGACGAGCAGGCAGACCAGCGCATCGGAGAGCGTTCCCATGCGCAGGGAGCGCAGCATGGAATACAGGGCAAAGATCTCGCAGACCAGCCACAGCCACGCGCGCCACGGCCGGGCCTCCGACCGAACGCATTGCTTCATTTTTCGCATTTCGATCACCTTTCCAAAGACACAGCCGCATGAAAATGAATTTTTGCGGCCATTTTTCATTTCTGACCCGATTCTACAGCGGACGCGGGCTTCCTGCAACGGACAAAAGGCGAACGAGTGTGACGTTTTTGGACAAAACGCGGCAAGTGTGGCACTGACCCAATACGCGCAGCAGCGGACGGCTTGGAAGCCGCCCGCTGCGTTTGCTTATTGTGCCTGTTTTTCTGACTCTGCCTGCCGGCGCGCGCAGACCTGATAGAGAAGCTGCGCGGCTTCCAGCCGGGTCATGGGGGACTCTGCGGCGGCAAGCTCTACGGTAAAGCCCGCCGCCGTCAGCGCGGCCACGGCGTCCTGCGCCCACGCGGGGACGGTCTCCTCCATCTCCTGCGAGAATACCGCCTGCGTGTCTGGCTGCGGAAGCTTCATCAGCCCCTGTACCATGACGGCGGCCTCGGCGTGCGTCAGCACGTCGGAAGGACGGAAGAACACGCCTGCTTCCGTTGCTGCGCCGGAGACGACGCCGCTGCGGAGGGCGGAGACGATATACGGACGCATCCACTGCGGCGTGTCCGTTTCATCGGCGAAGCCGGAGGTCAGCGCGGCTTCCTCCGGTGCGCAGTCGAGCAGATGCATGGCCATAATCAGAAATTCTCCGCGCCCGATGGCTTCGTCCGGCGCAAAGCAGAGATGTCCGGCGACCGTCCGGCCGGTGTAGGCGCCCTGTTCCCGGAGCCAGACGCCCAGATACTGCGCGTCCTCGTCAAGATCGCTGTAGACGGCGCGGTCGGTCGGCTTAACGATCTTGATCTTGACGCAGGCCTCGTTCGATACGTTTCCGGCGGGATCGGCGGCGGTAAAGACGAAGCTGTCCTTGCCGACCTTGTTTTCCTCCGGCGTGTAGGTGAAGGTACCGTCCTCGTGCAGCTCGACGGTACCGCGCTTGGGCGCGCGGACGAGCGTGTAGGTCAGCGCGTCGCCGTCCGGATCGGAGACCTTGAGCGTCCCGCTGTTCGAGATGTTTTTATAGGTCTCGAACGTGCTGTCTGCCGCTGCGGGCGGCTGATTTTTCCCGTTGAGAAGGGAAATGCGAAGCTCGCTCGCCATACCGACGCCGTTGGAATAGACTGGGCGGTAGTAGAGCGAGCACTCTGCCTCCGCGTCGGAGACCGGCTCCACACGGAGCTGCTCCAGCGCGGCGGCGGGCAGAACATCCCCGGCGCAGACACGCCGTGTGCCGTATCGGACGGTGCAGACGGCAGGCGAGGGGACAGCGGAAATAAAGACGCCGCTCAGAGCGGAGGCGTCCTCGCTGAACGCCTCCTGTGACAGGCAGCTGACGGTGCGGCTGTCCAGCTCCAATGTGGCGGCCAGCGCCGTACCGCTCAGCGCTGCGGTGAGAAGCAGCAGGGCCAGCACCCTGCGAAGTCCTTTGCAATGCAGATTCAAAAGATTACCTCCTGACAATTTGAAGTGACAGGGGTAGTTTTTGCAGGCGTTTGCAAAATATTCTTGTGAAAGGAAAAAAATACAGGACGGAGACGGCTCCGTCCTGCGAGCAAATACGGATAGGGGAGAAAGACTCGGCTCCGGGTCATGCCTTCCGCGTTTTTAGAAAGACCTCGGACAGGCCGACTAAAATCAGAAAGCCGCCGAAAAGCTTCCGCAGAAGCGACATTTCCAGATTCGCGGACAAGAGCGCCGCAAGCGCGGCTGTGACGCTTCCGACTATGGCGGCGGGGACGACGGCCTTCCATTCAATGAGCCGGTTTTTCGTGTGGAAAATCAGCGCCGCGGCGGCTGTTGGAAGAAAATAGAGCAGATTGATTCCCTGCGCGGCCTTCTGTTCCATTGACAAAACGGCGGTCATCCAGACCATCAGCAGGCTTCCGCCGCCGATCCCGAAGCCGGAGAGCACGCCGCAGACAAGGCCGGCAGCGACGGCGATCAGAAAGCTCAGCATAGCAGCAGCCGCACACCTCCCAATAGAATCAGCGCACCGAGCGTCAGATGCAGCGCACGGGCGGGAACCTTGCGGAACAAAAGTCCGGCCAGAACGCCGCCGCCCGCGCCGCCGATGAGATAGGGCAGCGCGTCCAGAAGCGGCAGCATCCCCTTGGCGGCGTAAATTCCCAGTGACACGAGGCAGAGCGGCAGAATGATGCAGACGGATGAGGAAAACGCCTTTTTATCCTCCATTTTTCCGAGCCGGATCAGAAGCGGAACGAGCACCATACCGCCGCCCGCGCCGAAAAAGCCGTTGACAAAGCCAGCAGCCGCGCCGCAGAGCGCCGGACGCAGATAGTTTTTCCATTTCATAAAAAACCCTCCGCTGCTCAGTATCGGCAGCGGAGGTGGTTTTTATTCAGCGGCTTCCTCCGGCGGAAGCGCAAGCGCACGGAGAATATATCCGGCGATCATCATTCCCGCGCAGGGCGGAGCCCAGGGGACGGAGCCGGGAACGCTCTGACGCGCACCGGGCTCCTGCGGGGGAAGGGGCTTGCGCGGCAGCTCCGTGCTGGCAAGGACGGTGTGGTGGCGGACGCCGCGGTTCCGCAGCTCACGCCGCATCACCCGCGCCAGCGGGCAGCCGGAGGTCTTGGAAATGTCCGTGATGGTGAATTTGGTCGGGTCGATGCGGTTGCCGGTGCCCATGGAGCTGATGATCGGTACGCCGCGCTCAATTGCGGTGACGATCAGACTGAGCTTGCTGTAGACGGAATCGATCGCGTCGGCGATGTAGTCGAAGCCGAGGGAGAAAAACTCCTCCTTGTTGGCCTCCTCATAGTATTTGCGGATGCAGGTGACGCGGCACTCCGGATTGATGTCGGCGATGCGCGCGGCCATGACGTCGGTTTTATACATGCCGATGGTGGAGTGCAGCGCGACAAGCTGGCGATTGAGGTTGCTTTCGCAGACCACGTCGTTATCGACGAGCGTGATCGCGCCGACGCCCGCGCGTGCTACGGCCTCGGCGATAAAGCTGCCGACGCCGCCGACGCCGAATACCGCGACGTGCGCATTCTGGAGCCGGGCAAGGCCGTCCTCGCCCAGCAGCATGATCTCTCTGCTGAATTGCTGATTCATAAAAATCTCCCGGATACAGCAGAAGCTGCCATGCGGCAGCTTCTGCGAGGATGAATTACTGATTACTTCTTGGTCACGAATGCCATGCCGGAGGCCTTTTCATAGGTCACTTTCTCGGTCACGCCGGTGTACCAGGTGGTGTAGTCGTTGTTCTTGAGCGCGTTTTCGACGAGCTGATGACGGTAGTTGTCGCCGTCGCCGACGAAGTACATGACATGGAAGCCATACTCAGACTGAATCACAGCGGTGTCGCCGGGCTGGCGGCTCTCGTCGTAGCACCAATCCTCGAAGGTCTGGACCATCTGATTCGGATGGATGTTGTAGCTGGTGGCCTCGGAAGCCGTGCCGTCGTTCAGAAGCTCCTCAGACAGAGCGGCGAAAGCATCCTCGGTCTGCTCGCCTGCGCGATAGCGCGCGAGAACATCCTCAGCGGTGGCCTGCGCCTGTGCGATCTCCTCGGAGGTCGCGCCGTCCTCGGTCTTGATCAGGATGTGACGGACATTCTTCGTGAGGACGTCGTGATCCTGACGGCTGACGAAATAGGCGACCTGATAGCCGGTGGAGGCTTCGACGGTCGTCACATCACCCTCGGCGCGATCCGCGTCAAACAGCCAGTCGGCCAGAGAACTCGGAGCGGAGGACTTTGCAACGTCGGTGTGCAGCGTAGCGTTGGCCTCGGCATAGGTCTCGGCCTCATCCTCGGCTGCGTATTCCAGGCTGAGGTTGATGAAGGACTGCTCGTCGGTGATTTTGGAGGCCATCTCCTCGGCGGCGGCCTTGGCGTCAGCCATCGCCTTGTCGGACTGGGCCTGCTTCTCTTCGTCGGTCAGCTCGGTCTCGCTGTCGGTCGTTTCGGTGTAGCGGGAGCTGTTGAAGGTGAAGTAGCGGAAGGTGACACCGTCGTAATCGTTGGGATTTGCGGCATACTCTGCATTGATCTGGTCATCGGTATAGGTCAAGCCGTCGGCAATGGAGCTGGCATAGGCCTGCGCGATGGTGTTGATGCGCATGTACTCGGTGTAGCTCTTCTCATTGCAGCCGGAGCCATACTGGCCGACCAAGAAAGCGTTGAGGCTGCTATAGCCATAGACGGTGGCAACGCTGCGCATCTGGTCAAGCTGACTCTGGATGGACGCTTCCTGATCCTCGGTCAGGGCAAAGCCGTTTGCGATGGCCTCGTCATAGATGGCGTAGGCGGAAGCGGCGTTGGTCAGACCGGAGGTGATGAAGTAGTCGGCCCAGCTCTCGCCGGTCTCTTCGTTGTAGGTCTGCTCGCTCAGAGCGGTGTTCTTGTCGAAGAACAGGCTCAGGTAGCTGCTGTAGTTGGTGGCAAAGCTGCTGTAGGCGTCGGTGCTGAAGTAGTCGACCATAGCGGGCGTCAGCTTGTGTTCACCGACAGTCGCGGCGGTCGTATGTTTTGCAAAGAAGCCGGTCGTCAGCATGGAAAAGAAAACGATCACGGCGACGGCAAGCACTGCGATCACAATGCCCAGAGCGGTCTTACCGCCCTTGCTCATGCCCTTTTTCTCGTTCTTGACTTCCGGAGTGACGTTCTGAGCCTGCTCCTTGCGCTTGTTTTTTTCACGCGATGCACTCATTTGGGGATCATTCCTCTCATTGTTCGTTGTACGAAATTTGCGCCTGTTGGCGATTCAACGCATATTATACTGAAAAACACCGTCGGTTTCAAGTCCGGATTTCATATTTACGGAAAAAAACATAAAAGGAGAAAACCGGACAAAAAACGGCAGGCGCTGAAATCAGCGCCTGCCGCGATCCCGCGATGGCCGTGCAGCCCCAATTATAACCTGCACGAAACGGCAGGTGGGTCGCCTCTCCGCTGCCTCACCGCTTCCAACGTCCGCCGCAATGTCTGAGCACGGGCGGGAGGCCTGCAATCCGCAGCGGAAGTACAGCGTCCCGTAGTTATAATGTGGGTTTAAGTGGAGCCGTCACGCACCCCGCAGGAATCTAAACAATTTCAGTTTTCCGGGTCGCCCTCTGCGTCCTCGTCCTCATACATGAGGTCCATCAGCGCCTGATAAACGTCCTCAAGCTCCTGATCGTCGTCAATGGTCTCGAGAAGCTGCTCGCCGTTTTCCTCAACGGCCCGCAGAATGCTGACCTCGAGATCCTCGCTGTTTTCATCGGCGTCGGCCGGAACCAGCGCGAGATACCGGCTGCCGTTATACTCCAGCTCCGCCAGAACCTCCAGCTCGTATTCCTTTCCGTCCTCGTCCGTGATGGAGATATAGTCAGAACCGTATTCCTCGCTCATTTGTGCGCCTCCGTTCGGATATCTTCTGATGCTATTTTACCTGTAAGCGCGAGCAAAATCAAGAGAAATTTCGCGCGCCGGAAAAGCCGAAAAAGCAGAATTCCGAAAAAACTGCATGGAATATGCGGAAATGCGACTGAAACGGATCGAAATGACGTTAAATTCAAATTTCTTTTGCTGGAAGAATTCAGGAGCAGAAATCCTCCAGCGCCCTTGTCAGCGCCTCGCGGCTGTAGAGCGGAAGCCCGCAGCGCAGCGCCGCGCGGTCGGCTTCATTCGAAAGCGCCTCCTCACGGCAGCCGGTCGGGTACCACTGTGCGCTCTGCGCATCGTAATAGGCCAGCTCGCCGCCGCGCGTCTGGAGCAGATAGGGCGGCTCCTGCGCGGAGAGCTGCGTACACGCGGCCAGCGCCGCGCAGCAGCAGAGCGCGGTGAATATTTTTTTCATAGGACTCCCTCCGTTTCCTTTTTGCTTATTCTGCCCGCCAAAGGACGGGCCATACGCAAATATGCGCGGAGATTTTGCGTATGATATTCACAAAATGTTTCCAAACTAATTGACAGGTATGCTATAATACAAAATGATACCCTAAAGTAGGGAATTTTCAGCATCCTGGAGCCGGCGGCTTGCGCCGTGAAACCAGAGCGGAGGGACGAACATGGCCAGAAAAGAAGAGAATGCCTCGCAGCCCAGACCGCACCGCGTCAGGCGCGTCATTGCGGCGATCCTGAAGGTGCTCGGTACGCTGCTGCTCGTAGCGCTGCTGACGACGCTGGTGCTTGCGTGTCTGTTTGCGCTGTATGTGAAAAACGACCTGTCGTCTCAGGTGGACTTTTCCATTGCGGATTTCTCGCTGGATCAGACGACGGTGATTTATTATGAGGATCCGGATACGGGCGAGAACGTCGTTTTGCAGAAGCTCTACGGCGGCGAGAACCGCACCTGGGTCAGCTATGAAAAGCTGCCGAAGAACCTGATCTACGCCTGCGTGGCCATCGAGGACAAGCGCTTCTTCGACCATCACGGCGTGGACTGGATCACGACGATGCGCGCCTGTATCGATATCTTCCTCGGAAAGGGAGATGCGGGCGGCTCGACCATCACGCAGCAGCTCATCAAGAACGTGACCGGCAACAAGGAGGTCACTGTCCGACGGAAAATGATCGAGATCTTCCAGGCGCTGGAGTTTGAAAAGACCCATACCAAGGAGGATATCCTGGAATGGTATCTGAATATCATCGGCCTTGGGGAAAACTGCTCCGGTGTACAGTCGGCCTCGCAGGTTTATTTCGGCAAGAATGTGGAGGAGCTGAGCCTTGCGGAGTGCGCTTCGCTGATCGGTATCACGAACAACCCCTCCATCTATGACCCCTATATCAATCCGGAAAAGAACAAGGAGCGTCAGGAGATCATCCTCAGCCAGATGTACAAGCAGGGCTACATCACCGAGAGCCAGTACAACGAGGCCAAGAATGAGGAGCTTCAGCTGCGCAACAACAGCGGCAGCGGCGATGACGATTCCTCCGACTATTATTCCTATTTTGTCGATCAGGTCATCCGCGACGTGGTGAACGACCTCTGCGACAAGACCGGCTATGCCTACGACATCGTATATAAGATGGTCCTGACCGGCGGCTACGAGATCTACTCCACCATGAACCCGAAGGTGCAGCAGGAGGTTGACCGCGTCTATCAGGATCTGAAAAACGTGCCCAATACGGCAAGCTCACAGCAGCTTCAGTCCGGTATGGTGATCGTGGACAACGCCACGGGCGATATTGTAGCGCTGGCGGGCGGCGTCGGCGAAAAAGAGGGAAGCCTGACCTACAGCCGCGCGACCATGAGCCTGCTGTCTCCCGGCTCGACGATCAAGCCGGTGGCCGTCTATGCACCCGCCATCGAGCTGGGACTCATTACGCCGGCCTCCGTTTACGACGATACGCCCTACAGCTTCACCGATACGGCTTCGTGGCCGAAGAACTCTGATTCCACCTACCGGGGCCTGACGTCGATCAACGACGCGATGTGCTATTCCATCAACACGATCCCGGTCAAGCTGGTCGCGGAGATGACGCCGGAATACTGCTATTCCTTCGCCAAGGACAAGATGGGGCTGTCCACGCTGGTTTCGAATTATGTAAACTCCAAGGGCGAGACGCTTTCCGACGTTGCGCTGGCGCCGCTGGCGCTGGGCGGACTGACCAACGGCGTGACCATCCGCGCCATGACGGCAGCCTACGCCACGTTTGCGAACGAGGGCGTCTACCGTCAGGCCAGAACGTACACGAAGGTAACCGACAACGGCGGAAAGAACGTCGTCCTCGACAACACGCAGAACTCCTATGTCGCCATGAAGGACATGACGGCGTGGTATATCACCTATATGCTGCAAAATACCGTCTCCTACGGCAGCGGTACGGCGGCAGCGCTGGACAATATGCAGGTTGCCGGCAAGACCGGCACGACCACGAGCGACTTTGACCGCTGGTTTGCTGGCTATACGCCGTATTACACCGGCGTGGTGTGGTGCGGCTATGACGCGCCGGAGGAGGTCGTGCTGACAGACTCCACGACCAACCCGGCCATCGTCCTGTGGCAGAAGGTCATGCAGGGCGTTCACAAAAATCTCAAGTATGCTGAGTTCAAGAAGCCGACGAACGTCGTCGAGTGCAGCGTTTGCTATGACAGCGGCCTGCTTGCGACCGACGCCTGCCGCGCAGACCCGCGAGGAAACCGCGTGGTCAATGTGGAGCTGAGCCTCTACGATGTGCCGACGGAGTCCTGCACGACGCATAAGATGGTCAAGATCTGCGGCACCTCCAAGCACGCCGTCAACGAATACTGCGAGCTGGTTCCCGGCAACACGACCTATGAGGTCGGATTGCTCGATGTGACGCGCGGCTTCCCGATCCGCGGAATCAAGGTGCTCGATCAGGCGTTCGTCGTCCCGAACGCGGCGATCCCGAGCGGCTATTACGGCGCGGTCTCGCCGGACGTGGACGCGATCAATGTGGAGTGCTATGTCCACACCTTTGAGAGCATCCCGGAGGAGGAAGAGGAAGAGGAAGAAGAGCCCGAAGAGGAGAAGCCTGAAGATACCGAACAGGAGGACGACTCCGGAGCATCGGGCGGGACGCAGGTCCCGGACTGGGAAGAAAACAGCGGCATCCGGCCGTAAACAAAGAGAGAAGCGGATTTCCGCAGGGAGAGCATATGTGGTTAGCTGACCAATGGAAGGATTATGAGGTGCTGGACACCTCGGAGGGTGAAAAGCTGGAGCGGTGGGGGAAATATCTTCTGGTCCGTCCCGACCCGCAGGTGATCTGGAACACACCGAAGGAGGACCCCTGCTGGAGGAAATATGACGCGCGGTATAACCGCTCGTCCACAGGCGGCGGAAAATGGTCGAATCTCCGGCTGCCGGAGCGCTGGCAGGTGCGCTATAAGGAGCTGACGTTCAATGTCAAGCCCATGAACTTCAAGCACACCGGCGTTTTCCCGGAGCAGGCGGCGAACTGGGACTTTATCATGCAGACCATCCGCTCCGCAGGCCGTCCGGTCAGCGTGCTGAACCTCTTCGCCTATACGGGCGGCGCGACGCTGGCGGCGGCAGCCGCCGGAGCGAGCGTGTGCCATGTGGACGCAGCGAAGGGCATGGTCGCATGGGCGAAGGAAAACGCGAAGTCCTCCGGCCTTGAGGCCGCGCCGATCCGCTGGATCGTGGACGACTGCGGGAAATTCGTCGAACGCGAGCTTCGCCGCGGACGCCGCTACGACGCGATCATCATGGACCCGCCCTCGTATGGACGCGGGCCGTCCGGCGAGATCTGGAAGCTGGAGGAGAACCTTTATCCGTTTGTGGAGATGGTCTCGAAGGTGCTTTCCGACGATCCGCTGTTCATGATCATCAATTCCTATACGACCGGCCTTGCGCCGTCAGTGCTGGGATACATTATGGATACGCTCGTGACGAAAAAATACGGCGGACATACCGAATGCGGGGAGCTGGGCCTTCCCGTGCGCGACACCGGACTGATCCTGCCCTGCGGCAGCACCGGACGGTGGACAAAAGACTGAGAGCGACAGGAAATACATTATGGAAAAACAGGCAATCTGCGTGGACAAGCTGGTCTACCGCTATCAGGGACAGGATGAAAACGAGCAGCATGTCGTTTTCAACGGTCTGGATCTGAGCATTGCGGAGGGAAGCTTCGTGGCCGTTCTGGGCCACAACGGCTGCGGCAAGTCTACGCTGGCAAAGCATATGAACGCGATCCTCCTGCCGCAGGGCGGCAGCGTGACGGTCTACGGCATGGACACGCGCGACGAGGCGCTGCTGCTGGAAATACGGCGCTCGGTCGGCATGGTGTTCCAGAACCCGGATAACCAGATCGTGTCGAACGTCGTCGAGGAGGACGTGGCCTTTGCGCCGGAGAATCTCGGCGTACCGCCGGAGGAGATCCGGCGGCGGGTAGACGAGGCGCTGAAGCTCGTCGGCATGTATGAATACCGCGACCATGCGCCGCACCTCCTTTCCGGCGGACAAAAGCAGCGCATCGCCATTGCGGGCGTCATCGCCATGCGGCCGCGCTGCATCGTGCTCGACGAGCCGACGGCAATGCTCGACCCGCAGGGCAGGCGGGAGGTGCTCGAGACGGTGATGCGCCTCAACCGCGAGTCCGGCATTACGGTCGTGCTCATTACGCACCATATGCGCGAGGCTGCGCTGGCCGGGCGCGTGATCGCCATGTCGGACGGCGGCATTCTGGCCGACGGGACGCCCAAGGAGGTATTCCGGCAGGTCGAGCTGCTGCGCAGCGCGGGGCTGAATGTGCCGGAGACGACACAGCTGCTTTATGAGCTGAACAAAAGCGGCCTGCATCTGCCTCTGGAGGCACTCTCCGTGGAGGAGTGCGCCGAGGCGCTTTATCATGATTTGAAAGATTCCGGAGGAACACCTCAGTGACCCCACTTTTAGAGATACAGAACCTCTCGCATGTTTACAGCGAGGGGACGCCTTTTGAGCACGCCGCCATCCGTGACCTGAGCCTGTCGGTGGAGCGAGGGGAATTCATCGGCCTGATCGGCCACACCGGCTCGGGAAAATCGACGCTGATCCAGCATCTGAACGGCCTTTTGAAGCCGACCTCCGGAAAGATCCTCTATAACGGCGAGGACATCTGGAAGGATGCGAAGTTCACGCGCCAGATCCGATATCACGTCGGTCTGGTGTTTCAGTACCCGGAGTATCAGCTTTTCGAGGAGACGGTTTTCCGGGATATCGCCTTCGGCCCGAAAAATATGGGCCTGTCCGAGGAGGAGATCCGTGCCCGCGTGCTGCGCGCGGCGGGCTTCGTTGGAATTCCGGAAGCGGAGCTGGAAAAGTCTCCGTTCGACCTCTCCGGCGGGCAGAAGCGCCGCGTCGCCATCGCGGGCGTGATCGCCATGGAGCCGGAGGTACTCATTCTGGACGAGCCGACGGCGGGACTCGACCCCGCCGGACGGGAAAGCATCTTGCAGAATATCCGCGATTACCAGAAGGCGCAGAATGCGACGGTCATTATGGTCAGCCACTCGATGGAGGAAATCGCCGCTAACGTTACGCGACTGGTCGTGATGAACGACGGAAGAATTGCCCGAACTGGCACCCCGCGCGAGGTCTTTACCCACGCGCAGGAGCTGATGGAGATCGGGCTGGACGTGCCGCAGGTCACGCGCGTGTTCCTGCGGCTGCGGGAGCTGGGACTGGACGTGGATACGTCGGTATTCACCGTGGAGCAGGCGAAGGAAGCCTTCCTGCGCATGAAAAAGGAGGGCTGCCGCCATGCTTAAGGACGTTACGCTCGGACAATATTTCCCGGGAACGACGGCCATCCACCGGCTCGACCCGCGCACCAAGCTGGTGCTCGTGATCGTGTATATCGTGGCGCTGTTTCTGGCGAAGAACGTCGTTTCCTATGCGCTCGTGTTTGTATTTCTCGCGGCGGTCGTCATGATCTCGAGGATACAGCTGAAGGTGCTTCTGCGCAGCATGAAGCCGCTGCTGTTCATCATTATCCTGACGGGCCTGCTGAACCTCTTCTACGGCTCCGGCGAGCCAATCGCAAAGTTCTGGATCTTCAAGATCACCAAAAGCGGCATTCAGAACGCGATCTTCATGGTCCTGCGCATCACGATGCTGCTGGCCGGTACGTTCATGCTGACCTACACGACCTCGCCGATCGCGCTGACCGACGGTCTGGAAAGCCTGCTCAGCCCGCTGAAGAAGCTCCATGCGCCGGTACACGAGCTTTCCATGATGATGTGCATCGCGCTGCGCTTCATTCCGACGCTTCTGGAGGAAACGGACAAGATCATGTCCGCCCAGAAGGCGAGAGGCGCGGATTTTGAATCCGGAAACCTGCTTGCGCGGGCGAAGGCCATGATCCCCATTCTGGTGCCGCTCTTCATCAGCGCCTTCCGGCGCGCCGACGAGCTGGCGACGGCGATGGAATGCCGCTGCTATCATGGCGGCGAGGGCCGGACGCGCCTCAAGCAGCTCCGCTATATGAGACTGGACGCGGCGGCCTATGCGCTGGGTACGGCGCTGCTGGCGGCGGTGATCGTCCTGCGGTGCTTCGGCCTGTAAGCCAGGGGAGCGCTTCCGCGCAAAGCGGCAAATCACGCGGCATCGCCGCGATCATACAGCAAGGAGACGCGCCATGCGCAACATTGCTCTGTTTCTGAAATACAACGGTACAGCCTATCACGGCTGGCAGGTGCAGAAAAACGCCGTCACCGTGGGCGAGACGCTCGAAAAGGCGGTGCAGACGGTCGTGGGACACAGGGCCCATGTGACCGGCTGCGGACGCACCGACGCGGGCGTTCACGCGCGCTGCTACGTTGCAAATTTCCATACCGACGCACGCATTCCTGCCGAGCGCATTCCGTTTGCACTCAACAGCCGCCTGCCGGAGGACATCGTCGTGACCTCTGCGATGGACGTTCCCGACGGCTTCAACGCCATCGGATCATGCGTGCGGAAGGAATATACGTATCTGATCTACAATTCCCGCATCCGCGACCCGTTCTATGTGGATCGCGCGTGGTTCTATCCCAAGCATCTGGACGAGAGCATCATGCGCGACGCGGCGAAGCATTTCGTCGGCGAGCATGACTTTGCGGCGGTGCGGTCGGTCGGGACGGAGGTCAAGTCCACCGTCCGGACGGTCTATTATTACGATGTCGAGCGAGACGGCGATATCATTTCGCTGCGCGTCTGCGCGAACGGCTTCCTCTATAATATGGCGCGCGCGATGGCCGGAACGGTCGTCTATGCCGCCGAGGGGAAGTTCCCGCCGGAGTCCGTGGCGGACATTCTCGCGGGCTGCGACCGGACGGCCGCCGGGCCGACGGTCCCGCCGGGAGGACTGTACATGACCAAGCTCTGGTACGACGATGGGGAGGTCTGCTTCCATGTCGGATAACGTGACGAAAATGCACCCGTCGGGCAAAAAGGGAATGGGGCAGAGGTGGATGCTGCTTGCGGGGATCGTCCTTGCGGCTGCGATCGTCGCGGCGCTCTATTTTTTCCGGGACACGGACGACGCGAATGCGTCCGGGGAGACCGTGAGCACCGGAGCGGTAGATGACGCCTTTTCCTTTGACGCGCACAGCGGAAACCAGTATGCGAACGTCAACGGCGGCCTGGCGATCGCCTCCGTATCGGGACTCAATGTGTATAACGCCGACGGTACAGAGCGCACCGTCCTGCAAAGCGCGATGACGACGCCGAATATCCAGTCGGCGGGCGATCTGGCGCTGGCCTACGATGCGGGCGGCTACAGCCTGCTCACGGCCGGAAAAGGCTCCGCCGCGAAGCTGGATGTGACGACGGCGAAGCCGCTGCTTGACGCGGATCTGTCCCCGGACGGATACGTCTGCTACTCCACGTCCGAGTCCGGCTACAAGAGCGTGCTCTATGTCTGCAATCCCTCCGGCACGACGGTCTACCGCTGGCTGTCGTCCAGCCAGTATCTGCCCACCTGCACGGTCAGTAAGGGCGGTGCCTATCTGGCGGCGGTCGCGCTGGGTCAGGAGAACGGCATTTTTGAGAGCCGTCTTGTCGTATTCCGGACGGATTCCGAGGAGATCTACAGCAGTATCACGCTCGGAAACGAGCTGTTCTACGATCTGGAATTTCTGGACGGCGACATTCTGTGCGCCGTCGGCGAAAGCAGCTGCATGTGGCTGAAAATGGACGGGACGCTTCTGGGACGCTACAGCTACGGCGGCGCCTATCTCAAGGATTTTGATTTCGGCGGCGACGGATTTCTGACTCTGAGCCTGAATATGTATAAGGCAGGAAACCGCTGCACCGTCGTGACGGTCGGCTCCGACGGCAAGGAGCTGGGCAGCCTCTATTTCAGCGAGGAAATTCTCGACACGTCCTCGGCGGGCGGCTATGTGGCCGTCCTGACCGCGAACGGAATGGACCTCTTTGACAAGAGCATGGAGCGCACCGCGAGTCTGGATACCACGCAGGGCGCGACGGCGGTGCTGACCCGCCCGGACGGTACGGTGGTGCTGCTTTCCGGCGGCACGGGGCGGGTGTTCACGCCCTGATACAAATGACAAAACCTGCGCGACGCGCCGGTATTTGGCCTATGGCCCCGCGCGGCGCGATATGATAGAATATGTGCATACGGCATGATAAGGAGAAAACGGTATGAAACCAACCTTATGTTCAAGATGCAAGAAAAATCTTGCGGTCATTTTCATTACAAAAATTGAAAACGGAAATACCGTCAACGAGGGCCTCTGCCTCAAATGTGCGCGGGAGCTTGGCATCAAGCCCGTGGACGATCTGATGCAGCGCATGGGCATCACGGACGACGATCTGGAAAATCTGAGCGGCGAAATGTCCGACGCTTTGGGCGGACTGGGCATGATCGCCTCCCAGCAGGAGCAGCCGGACAGTGACGAGGACGACGAGGAGCAGGAGAGCCAGACGGCGACCTTCCCGTTCCTCAATAAGCTTTTCGGCAATGCCGGAAACGAAAGCAAGCTGCCGGCAGAGCAGGACGAGGAGAAAAAGGAGCAGGCTCCGAAGGAGAAGCCGGCCGGTAAGGGCCAGAAGCGGCACAAGTTCCTCGATACCTACTGCCAGAATCTGACCCGCAAGGCGCGCGACGGCCAGCTTGACCGCATCGTCGGCCGCGAGGTCGAGACGGAGCGCGTCGTGCAGATCCTCAACCGCCGTCAGAAAAACAATCCCTGTCTGATCGGCGAGCCGGGCGTCGGCAAGACGGCCATCGCCGAGGGCCTCGCGCAGAAGATCGTGAGCCGCGATGTTCCGTATAAGCTGCTGGACAAAGAGGTCTATTTAATGGATCTGACGGCGCTGGTCGCGGGCACGCAGTTCCGCGGTCAGTTTGAAAGCCGCATGAAGGGCCTCATCGAGGAGGTCAAAAAGCTCGGCAACATCATCCTTGTGATCGACGAGGTACACAATCTGGTCGGCGCGGGCGACGCCGAAGGCTCGATGAACGCGGCAAATATCCTCAAGCCTGCGCTCTCGCGCGGAGAGATCCAGGTCATTGGCGCGACGACCTTCTCGGAATACCGCAAGTACATTGAAAAGGACTCCGCGCTGGAGCGCCGGTTCCAGCCGGTGATCGTGGCGGAGCCGACCATCGACGAATCCATTGCGATCCTGCGCGGCATTTCGCACTACTACGAGGCCTATCACGGCGTTGTGATCTCGCCGGAGATCGCGCGGCAGGCCGTTATCCTTTCCGAACGCTATATCACCGACCGCTTCCTGCCGGATAAGGCCATTGACCTGATCGACGAGGCGTGCTCGGACGTGAATCTGCACAACCGCACGCTCGGAAAGCTGATGGAGCTGCGCAAGGAGCATGACGACATCGATCTGGAGCTTGGCGCGCTGACGGAAAACGCGGAAAAAACGCAGGAGGATTATGAGCGCATGGCGACCCTCCGCAGCCGCAATCTCCAGCTGGATACGGAGATCGCCAAGCTTGAGCAGGAGCCGAAGCCCGCGCTGACCATCGAGAATCTGGCCCGCATCATTGAGCTTTGGACGAAGATCCCGGCCAGCAAGATCCGCGCGCAGGAATATGAGCAGCTGCGCAATCTCGAGGCCAATCTGAAAAAATACATCGTCGGTCAGGACGAGGCCATTTCCGCCGTTGCCTCCGCCATCCGCAGGAGCCGCGTCGGCATCAGCGCGAAAAAACGCCCGGTCTCGTTTATCTTCGTCGGCTCGACCGGTGTCGGCAAGACGGAGCTGGTCAAGCGGCTGGCGGCAGAGCTGTTCTCCTCCGTGGAGTCGCTTATCCGGCTCGATATGTCCGAGTACATGGAAAAACACAGCGTTTCCAAGCTCATCGGTTCGCCTCCCGGCTATGTCGGGTATGACGAGGCAGGCCAGCTGACGGAGAAGATCCGCCGGAAGCCCTATTCCGTCATTCTCTTTGACGAGATCGAAAAGGCGCACCCGGATGTTATGAACATCCTGCTGCAAATTCTGGACGACGGCCGTATCACGGACGCGCAGGGGCGCGTCGTGAACTTCGAGAACACGGTCATCATCATGACCTCCAATGCCGGCTCCGACCGCAAGGACGGCTCGGTCGGCTTCGGCAGGACGCTCTCCGAGCAGAGCCGTGAGAAGGCAATGAAGGCGCTGGAAGAGTTCCTGCGGCCGGAGTTCCTCAACCGTGTGGACGATGTGATCTGCTTCAATAAGCTCACCGAGGAGAATTTCCGCGGCATCGCCGCCATTATGCTCCGTGAGCTTCAGGATTCTCTGGCGGAACGCGGTACCACCTTCCGCTGGGAGCCGTCGCTGGTGGACGCGCTCGTGCAGAAGTCCTACTCCGTGACCTACGGCGCACGCAACCTGCGCCGCACCATCCAGCGTGAGCTTGAGGATCCCATCGCGGAGAAAATCATCGACAGCTTCGAGCATCCCATTTCCTCCCTCACCGCGTTTGCGGAGGACGGCAAAATTCAGATCCGCGCGGAGTAAGCACCCAAAGGCTTCTGACAAAACAGAATATAAGATTGAAACCGCCCGCCGGAGCAATGCTCCGGCGGGTGGTTTGTGTATGCGTTTTCAGATGTCCTGTGCTGCCTGCTGCGGCACGTTAAGGTAGTGCGTTATCGGAGCGGAAGCGCCCGTAGTCGTTTGAGGTGCAAGAAGAAATGGCTCCGCCAGACGGGCCTGAAGGCAAGGTTGAAGATCAGGTGCTGCTCTTTAGAAACCGGAGCGAGGCGGTTCTCTGGAAAATAGTATCAGGTCTTTTCGCCTATTGCCCAGCGGCTGCTTGACGCCCTTCTGGAGGGATGAGCCGCCGCGCTCAGAACAGATCCAGCGTATTTTCCAGATAGACTTCTTCCCGGACGCGCAGCTGGTATTCCGGCTTCGTCAGATAATGGAGCAGAAATTCCAAAATCAGAGCGCTGCCGAGGCTGCGGCCCTCAATCTTGAAATGGGAGAAGCCCATGGGCATATAGATGCTCCGGATGGCTTCCACGCCGATAAAGCCGGGATTTTCCATGGCCCTCGAGAAGCGGTAGCCGCCGGCAGCGTCCGGCGCGGCGCAGATATGCTCGGGTGCGGCCTCACCGAGATTTTTCCGGCTGACGGCCTCATAGCACGCGCTGCGCTCCTTGCAGCCAAACCAGCAGCATTCGTTGCAGAGAAGCTCGACCTTGTCCTTTGCCGCTTCGGGAAGGGCGTTCAGCCGGTCAAAGGCTCTGTTCAGCCGGAAATCCGGCACGACGAAGCGGAATTCGTCGCGGGCCAGCTCGGCCTGGAGCTGCGGAAAAGCTGTCAGCACCTTGGTGGTCGAGGAGACGAAATAGAGCTTCGGATAGCGTTCCCGCAGATAGCGAAGCAGCAGCTCGGAATGGACGATGACGCCATTCTGCGGCCCATCGCTTTCGGAAAACAGACGGCAGAGCGCGTTGCATTTCTGGTCGGTAAGGTGTTCCTCCCGGAGCAGAGAGTTGCTGAACGTCAGGCGGGCGGAAACGCCGTATTCCCGCGTGAGGGCAAGCGCCTCCTGCGCGGCGCAGTCGCCGGAGCCGATGCGTCCGCCGCCCCAGATGCAGTCCGGCGGCGCGCCATAGATCGAGCCGATCCGGCACCAGTCGTAAAAGTACTCCCGGTGCGCGTGGTAGAGCGGCAGAAATACCCGGTACAGCTCGTAAAACTCAAATAGTCCGGGAAGATGATAATAAGCAATCGTCTTTTCCATAGCGGTTTATGCTCCCAAACGGTGCGTTTTGTGCCTGTAATCAGGCATCGGCCTGCGCCTGCGCGCGCTCCGCGTAGGAAACGGCGTTTTGAAAATAGGTGCGCAGATGGCTGTAGCTTATACTGCCGCCGATCTGATAGGCGTGCGTTTTCCCGTCCTCCGTCCAGAGCACGCAGGTCGATACGCCGTCGGGCGCTTCGGTCAGATAAAGCGTCGTTTTCGGAAGCTTCAGCACGATCGCGTCGGAAAGCGCTGCATTGGCGGCACGGCGCACAGCCATGCTTCTGGGAAAGGTCAGGAAGGTATAATAATAGTCCAGAATCTGTTCATTTGCCTCGATGGTCGTTTCCCCGCAGGAGATCGCTGCGCCGTAGTGCTCCGCATCGCTGAAATACCCGGCGAGACGCAGACGGTCGTTTTTCCAGCTCGTTTGCAGCGCCATCATGTGAACGAACCATCCGATCAGCACCGCCGCGCCCGCAATGGCCAGCACGCAGAACGGAACGAGCAGAGAGCGCTTTCTTTTTGACTGCATCTGAATACCTCCTTGTCAGGGATTATTTCTTTGAGAATACCATGAAATGCGTTGGAAAACAAGCGTAGTTTTTGCTGGAAGGGATGTGTGAAACGGGCCGGTTTACAGAGAAATGCGCGTATGCTATACTGAAAACTGAAAGAAGGTGCACAGATGGCGAAGAGAGAACATGGCAAAGCCACGACTTGGCGCGTTTGCTTTGACGGCAGCTTCTGGGTGCAGAAGGGAAGAGCCGGTCAGGAGCTGCGCGTGGATCGGACGACAGCTTGGGACGGCAGAATGGTCTGCATCCCGTCCGTCTATCTCTGCGGAAAAGGGATCGTGCTGGACATTTTGACCCGCGCGGAGCCGGAGGCAATACGCGCCTTCGCGGAAAAGTGGAGGCTGTTGCCGGAAAGCGACGGCTCCGAGCTGACAGGCGGACAGAGAGAGCTGTGCATGGCGGAAAATCCGCTCCGTGCGGGCTACAGCCCGGCCCTTTGTGTGAACGGGAAAAGCCTGAAGGGCTTGGGGGGCAGCGGTTTTGCGTGGAATCCGGTTTTTCAGGGTGAAGGCTCTAAGGAAGAGCACGCAGCGCTGGAGCATTATAAGCTGGACGATACCTGCGGCTGGATGTTCATGCGCTGGCGCTTCGCATGGGCGACAAAGCGCCGCCCAAAGCTCGGAAGCATGACGCTGACGCTGCGTGCGGATGAAAAGCTTCTCGCCGGGCCGCATTTTTCCATTGCGCCGGGTGAACGCTTTGAGTTTACGCACCCCGTGAGCGGTGTCCGTCATACACTGAAAGCCTTGTCTCTGGATGCGGAGACCATCGGCAGCGAACGGCAGGAGACGCCGGTGTTCGGTGTCCTGAGACTCCCGGTGTATACGCAGAGGCTGACGTATACGATCTCTCCGGAGCTGCCAGAGGCATCCTACACTCTGCGCGACAGCGCGCCGCCCGATCCGGCGAGGCTGGAAAGCGGAGCGCCTTTTTCCAGCGCGGTCGGTGTGATCGGCGGTGCGGACGGCCCGACGGTGCTGTATCTGCACAAGGATGGGGAGCCGGAGATCCATGAGGCTTATTCCGCCGTAAGCGATGCGCCGCGCGGAGCGGTCGAGTGGGGGATGATCTTCCGCGAAGCGCCATGCGCCGATCTGACGCTGAAGCTGCTTCGATGAAAAAAGCTGCGCTTTTCTGTAGAAACTTCTTGACAAACGCGGTGCTGCGTGGTAATATATCGGAGCAGTCGAGAGACAGCGCAATGCGCGAGTGGTGGAATTGGCAGACTCGCTAGATTCAGGTTCTAGTGTCCACTCCGGACGTGCGGGTTCAAGTCCCGCCTCGCGCACCACAAACAAGAAACCCGCAATCTCAATGGATTGCGGGTTTTCTTTACATACCAATGCTTTCCTGGTTTTTGTGCGTTGTAATATCTGACGCATTCTCGCATTGTCTGACGCATTTGCCATTCCGGAGCGCACCCTTGCGCGTATCACAGCAAGCTCCAACTGGCTGAACACGCCTGCCGTTTGTAAAAATGCCTCTGTCATTGGGTTTGCGTGTCCGCTGCGGCAGTCCATTGTATTTCCAACTGGCCCAGCAAGCGTTTGGGGCTGCTGGCAGCGTAGGCAGACAACCAGGCGTGCAAGCACAATTTGTGCCTGCACGCCTTCGCATATTCTTTCGGTTTCCCATTTTTACTTTTTGAAAAACGCTACCACAACAGCGCCGGGGCCCGCATGGGTTCCGATCACACTTCCTACGGTCGTATAGCGAATTTCTTTCAGGTTTCCTTCCCAGATGTGACGGCTGTCTTCGATATATTTTAGCAGCAGCGCGTCAGAAATTCCACTGTAGCCCAGCAGAACCGGCCTGCTGAAATCAATGCCGCCGGCCTTGTCGATCTCCTGAACGAGCAGATTGTTCCCCATTTTGGAGCCGCGAGCTTTTCCCAGCAGGTGAATCTCGCCGTCAATAACGGAAAGCACGGGCTTGATATTCAGTACCCCGCCGGCGAATGCGGCTGTCTTTGAAATGCGGCCGCCCCGCTTGAGGTATTCGAGGGTATCCACCAGCGCCACAACAACGATTTTTTTCTTCTCTTCCTCCAGTGCCTGCGCAGTTTCCTCTGCGGTCATTCCTGCATCCAAAAGGCGGAACGCAAGCTCCACCAGAATCCCTGTTCCCATCGCTGCGCTGGTACCATCTACAACATAGATGTTTTCATAATCCGCCGCCGCGATCATGGCGCTTTGATATGTGCCGGAAAATTTGGATGCAAGGGTAATAACAACGGCTGATTCGCCCGCCTGCCTTGCCTTTTCATATTCCTTCATAAAGGCGTCCGGCGTTGCCTGACTGGTAGTAGGCAGCACATCGCTCTCGACGAGCTTTTCATAAAATGTTTTGTTGTCGATGGTCACGCCATCAATGTATTCCTCCTGCCCGAAATGAACGGTGAGGGGTACCGTAGATACCCGTGCTTTGATCTCAGGAACTAAATCCGCAGTGGAATCAACAATAATCCTTGTTTTCAATTTCGTCAATCTCCTATTCTTCGCTATTTTGAGCGATAGCCTCAAGACTTCTGCTGATAGCAGAAAGGCTGCGGTAGAATGCCGCTCGTTCGTCCTCTGTGAGGGTATGGCTGATCGTATCAAGCACTGTGCCGATTTTCTCTGCGATTCTTTTGCTGACTTCCTGACCTTTTTCTGTCAAACGCAAAGGGCTTCTGTACCGTTTGGTGCGGTCGGAATCCCGCAGAACAAAGCCGTTGGCCTCCAGATAGTCCAACGCACGAGAGATAGTCGCCTTATCCTCCTCGCAGTGCTCGCACAGCTCCGCCGAGGTCACGCCATCCAGAGAATATATGTAGTACAGACAGGACACATGGGCGCTTCGCAGATAATAGGCGGCCATCTCCTGATTTTTTATCTTCCGTATGTCGCGGCTGATCCGGTTGATCAAAACCGTAAACGTCTCAAATCTTTCCTGCATGGTTACCTCCCATCTCCTAAGATGTTGAGATTTCAACATGCGGATTTTATCATAGGAATGTTGAAATGTCAACATTCCTCTCTGCTACATGTGGACTGTATTTTTAGAAACGCCGCGAGCAAGAGTGGTAAGGCAGCTGAGTTCACACCTGGCAAGCAATGCCTGCGTTTACCGTCGTTTCCGTGTATTCATGGGGTTGTGTGACGGTGCAGAGCACGCGCAGGGCGATCAATTCCAGTACGGCACGCTCTCCTGAAGGCAGGCCGGTGAGCATACCTCAGCCTTTGGCCTCGGAGGTTTTTTGTATATTGCGGAACTGCGGAATTGTTGAGCAGAGCAGTTTTCCATGCAGAAAAAGCGGCGAACAGGACGCTTTTTAAGAACAGAAATGGGAGGAAGTTTCGATGTTCACACATTCTGCGCCCTTGGACAGCAGCTTTTCCATGCACGATTGCCGCGCGACGGGGTTGCGCATTGAGAAAGACGCGCTGATCCTTACATTCGAGGACGGCGTCTGGGCCTGCGCCGGTTCTGCCGTCAACCCCGGCGAAAAGACGATCCGGACGGGCAGGGCAGAGGTGCGGCTGGACGGCTTCACTGCGGAGGAAACGGAGCTCGCATATTTCCGGGAACTGCGCTTTTTCGGATGGAAGGCCGCGGAGCTTCGGAAGCACCTTACGCTCGAAGCTCTGGAACGCTGCGTCAACAGCGGACGTTGGGAGCTGGAATTCAAGGACGCCTTTTCCGCCGGGTGCGCATATCTGTTCCGGGGCCTCGTCTGGCAGAAGCGGCGGCCCTATTTAATGGAGTTTGAGTTGAGCGTCGAAGCGTCCGGAATGACATGCTTTTGGGATGCGCTTCGGCCAGAATGTGAATGGTGAATGCATATATGCATTTTTCTCCTGCTTTCTTGTAGAAAAACGGAGAAAAACTAATAAATATAAGAAAATATGTTGCAGATGCTGGAAACGTCTGCTATAATACTGGCATACATGCCAAGCGGCATCCCGAATCCTTGTATGCCATAGCGCAGCGGTAAGGGCACCCGCTGCACTCCCCACCATAGACTGGCAGAAACAAATCTGGCAAGCACCTCGGTGCTTGCCAGATTTGTTAAAGGATATACACAAGCTTCGTTGGAGAAGGACGAAGCAAGAGGTGTCATGGAAAATGTTCTATTTTTTATGCACTGATATCTTAGCATAAATATTGGGAAATGTCAACAAAGAAACCTGAAAATTACATGGAATTTCATTGGAAATGAACAGTGGGCCAATGAATTCATGAAAAACGTGCCTGTAAATTTTGCGGACATTTTTCTTTGCATATGCTATAATATGCCCGCCGGAGGATACGGTGGGTCACGCGCCTGCTCGTCCGGCAAAAACGGATACGGAGCCGTCCTGTTGACGGCGGAGGAAGCATGAAGAAGCTATGTGCCATTATTTCCGGCGGACGAAGAGCGCCGCTGGACGGAATAGAGAACGCGGACTGGATCATTGCCTGCGACAAGGGCTATCAATACGCGGAGGAGGCTGGCGTGCGGCCGCAGCTGCTGGTTGGGGATTTTGATTCCTATACCGGCTCGCTGCCGGCGGATATCCCGATCCTGGATCTGCCGGTCGAGAAGGATGATACGGATACGATGGCTGCGATCCGCTATGCGGTTCAGGAGGGCTATTCGGAGATCTTTCTTTACTGCGCGTTGGGCGGACGGCTGGATCATCTGCTCGGAAACGTCCAGTCTGCGGTCTTTGCGGTCGAGCGCGGATGCAGAGTCCGCATCATAGATACAGACAGTCTCCTTTACTTTTTTACGGACGGCGCGCTTACGCTGCCGCCTCGTGCGGGATGGTCGCTGTCGCTGCTGTCGCTGACGGATCGCTGTGAAAATGTTTCGGTCACAGGCGTCAAGTATCCGCTCCGGGATGCGACTCTGACGAACGGATTTCCCATCGGTGTCAGCAACGAGTGGAGGGGAGAGGCGCAGATCTCAGTTGGCGGCGGCGTGCTGCTCGTGGTCATGTCGAAAATGTAGGAAAGAGCAGGCCCTTTGCGGCCTGCTTTTTGCGTACTTTTCCGGAAGTGCGCAAAATTGCGGAAGTATGCGCGCTGATATGTGGAAAATGACAAATGCTTCTTATATACTGAATACAATTTTTTCAAGGCTTTGGGACTCTGCACGGGTTTATACTTGCGCGGAAATCCGAAATCCTGTATAATATAGTATCCCGTTTTGTGAGGAACAGACGGCGTGAGATCCGGCGCGGAAACAACTGCGCGGGATCGGAATTCCAATCGGAAAGGATGGTTTGCAGAACGGATGAGTAAGCCCGCAAAGGAAAAACAGGATACCGACAGCTCCTTTCTGGAGAAGCTTTCGACGCTCATTGTCGATAAGCGGAATCTGGTATTCTTAATTGTGATCATTCTGCTTGTTTTCTCCGCTTTTTCGCGGAACTGGGTCGAGGTCGAGAGCGACCTGACCTACTATCTGCCGGAGGGCTCCGGAACAAAACAGGCGCTGAATATTATGGACGAGCAGTTCATTACATACGGCTCTGCGGAGGTCATGGTCGCAAATGTGACGCTGAAGCAGGCGGCGGAGCTGCGCGACCAGATCGCCGATGTCAAGGGCGTACAGATGATCAGCTACGACGAAACGTCGGAGCACTATAACAATCTCTCCGCGCTCTACTCGATCACCTTTGATTATTCCGAGGATGATCCGGCGTGTCTGGATTCTTTGGATGCCGTGAAGGAGCTGCTGTCCGCCTACGACGTTTATGTCAAGACCGACCTCGGCAATTCGCAGGAGGAAACGATCGAGCACGAGATCAACGTCATTATGATCTATGTCGCCATCGTCATTGTCGTGGTGCTGCTGTTCACCTCGGAAACCTACGGCGAGGTGCCGGTGCTGATCTTGACGTTTGTTGTGGCGCTGGTGCTCAATCAGGGCAGCAACTATCTGCTTGGAAAGATATCCTTCGTTTCCAACTCCGTGACAAGTATTTTGCAGCTGGCGCTGTCCATTGACTACGCGATCATATTCTGCAATCGCTTCAAGGAAGAGCACCGGATGCTTCCCATCCGCGAGGCGGTCATTGTGGCGCTGTCAAAGTCCATCCCGGAGATCGGCGCGAGCTGCCTGACCACGGTCGGCGGCCTGATCGCCATGCTGTTCATGCAGTTCCGCCTTGGCCCGGATATGGCCATCTGCCTGATCAAGTCCATCGCCTATGCGCTGTTGTCCGCGTTCATCGTGATGCCGGGACTGCTGATGCTCTTCGGCCCACTGATCGACAAGACCGGACACAAGAGCTTTGTCCCGAAGATATCCTTCGTTGGCCAGATCGACTACGCGACCCGGTTCATTGTTCCGGCGGTATTTATTGTGCTGGTCGTACTCGGCTTCCGCATGTCAAAGAATTGTCCGTTTGCCTATGGCTACAGCCTCCTGTCCACGCCGAAGCTCAATGAGACCCAGATCGCAGAGCAGATGATCGAGGACAATTTTTCCTCGACCAATATGGTGGCGCTGATGGTTCCGGCAGGGGACTATGACAAGGAACGCGAGCTTTTGCAGGAGCTGGAAAGCTACGACGAGGTGGACAGCAGCATGGGCCTGACAAACATCGAGGCCATGGACGGCTATATGCTGGCCGATAAGCTGACGCCGAGACAGTTCGCGGAGCTTGCAAACCTCGACTATGAGCTGGCGGAGGTCGTCTACGCGGCCTACGCGGCCAAGCAGGACAATTACGGCCAGCTGGCCGGTAATATCACCAATTATCAGGTGCCGCTGATCGATATGCTTCTGTATGTCTGCGACCAGCTTGACGCGGGCGTCGTGACGCTTTCGGACGATCAGATGCAGCTGCTCTCTGATGCAAAGGTGCAGATGCTCAGCGCGAAGAATCAGCTTCAGGGCGACCAGTACAGCCGGATGCTGCTGTATCTGACGCTGCCTGTCAGCGGCGACGAGACCTATGCCTTTACCGACACCATTCAGGAGATCGCGCGAAAGTATTATCCGGACGGCAACATCTATCTGGCGGGCGACTCCACGAATGAATATGACTTTGAAAAGTCCTTCGCGGTGGATAACACGGTTGTCAGCATCGTGTCGGTGCTGATCGTGCTGCTGGTGCTGCTGTTTACTTTCAATTCGGCGGGCATGCCGCTGCTGCTGATCCTCGTCATTCAGGGCAGTATCTGGATCAACTTCTCCTTCCCGACGATCACGGGCAAGTATCTGTTCTTCCTCGGCTATCTGATCGTCAGCTCGATCCAGATGGGCGCGAACATCGACTACGCCATCGTCATCGCCAGCCGCTATCAGGAGCTGAAGGGGAAGATGCCACACAAGAACGCCATGATCGAAACGCTCAACTTTGCGTTCCCGACGATCATCACCTCTGGTGCGATCATGTCCATCTGCGGCTTCCTGATCGGAAGCATGACCTCCGAGCCGGTCATTGCCGGTATCGGCGAAAGCCTTGGACGCGGCACGGTCATTTCGATCTTCCTCGTCATGTTCGTCCTTCCGCAGATCCTGCTGGTCGGCAGCGGTGTGGTGGATAAGACCTCCTTCTCGGTGCCTGCGGTTTCCGTCGGCGAACGGAAAACGGCAAGCGGTAAGGTCGTTATCAACGGCATGGTACGCGGACACATCAACGGTACGGTGCGCGGTATGCTGCGCGCGACGGTGGATGGAGACGTAGATTTGAATGTGGTTTCCGGCTCTGCCGGCGGAGAGGAGGCGGAACAGGATGAACAGTAAGCATAAGCGTCTGCTGGCGGGCATTCTGGCCTGCCTGATGCTCTGCATGTTTGCCGCCCCGGCGCGTGTCTGGGCCGACGAGGCGGAGGATACGTCCGCTGCGGAGCAGACGGTCGAAGAGAACACCTCCGAACAGGAGGAAACGGCTGAGACGCTCCCGGAGGAGACCATCCATATCGCAAGCGCGGAGGAGCTTCTTAATTTTGCGGAGTCCTGCACGCTCGATACATGGTCGCAGAACAAGCGCGTCGTTCTTGACTGCGATATTTCGCTGGAGGGCGTGGACTTTGAGCCCATTCCGAGCTTCGGCGGCACGTTTGTCGGCGGCGGCCACACGATCCGCGGCCTCCGCGTCAGCGGGAGCTTCTCTCCGGCGGGACTGTTTGCCGTGGTGCAGGAGGGCGGTATCCTCCGCAATCTGAACGTGGAGGGCAGCGTGGCTCCGGATGTCGATTCGGACTGCGTCGGCGGCATTGCCGGTGAGAACCGGGGCCTTATTTCCAATTGCAGCTTCACCGGCTCGGTCTCCGGCACGAGAAGTGTCGGCGGCGTAGCCGGTAAGAACGCGGCCTCCGCGATCATCCGCTCCTCCGGTGCAAGCGGGACGGTTTTCGGCGAGAACATGACCGGCGGCGTTGCGGGCTACAATCTCGGCTATATCGGCTCCTGCCGGAATAGCGCCTTCGTGAACATTGAAAGCACCGATCCGGGCGTGGATATCACCAGCATCGATCTGGACTTTTCCATGGATCTCACGCGCCTGTCGCAGGCCGATACGGCGAACATTGCGACGGATACCGGCGGTATTGCCGGGTATTCCTCCGGCACGATCATGGACTGCGCGAATCTCGCGGCCATCGGCCACCAGCACATCGGCTACAACGTCGGCGGCATTGCCGGACGCAGCTGCGGCCAGATCCGGGGCTGCACGAATGAAGGCAGCGCCTGCGGACGAAAGGACGTCGGCGGCATTGCCGGACAGCTCGAGCCTTATATCCGCGTGGAGCTGAGCGAGAGCACCAGAAGTCAGGTCGAGCAGCAGCTTCAGGAGCTGAACGACCTTGTGGATAAGGCGGCGGACGACGCGGAGGGCGGCTCCGGCGGCATTTCCGCACGGCTGAACAGCCTTTCCGGCAGCGTCGGAAACGCAGTGGATCGTGTGAACGACGTCAAGGTGACGGCAGGAATCGATACGACCGTCCGTGGAGACGGCTCGCTGGATTCCGGCACGCAGATCGGCGGCGAGGTGAATCCCATCGACGCCGATGCGTCGCACGGTTCCGGCGGCGGCCTTACGATCACAACGGAGCCTGGCTCCGTCAGTGTCGGCATTGGCCACGGCAGCGGCGGCAGTTTGGAGATCGGCTCGTCCGCCAGCGCGGGCATCGATCACAGCGGGACGGCCTCCGGTGCGCTGGATGCCAGCACGCAGATCGTCGCTGCGCCCGACCTCGGCGGACTGACCTCCGCGGTGAACGGTATCGGCAGTCAGCTGACGATGCTCAATCAGGCGGTGACCGGCACAGTCGGTACACTGGCCGAGGACGTGCGGCAGATCAACGACAAATTCGCCGAGGTCTCCGAAACGCTTTTCAATGCGGTCGATGAGCTGCAAAACGGAACGAACGACCTGATTACCGATGTTTCGACGGTGGACGTCGATCAGATCACGCTTGGCAAGACCTCCTGCAGCAGCAACAGCGGCACGGTCTACGGCGACATCAATTCCGGCGGCATTGCAGGCTCCATGGCCATTGAATATGAGCTGGACCCGGAGGACGATGCGTCCAACGAGCTTTCCGACGACGCGCGGCGGCAGTATGAGTACCGCGCGGTCATTCAGAACTGCACCAATACCGGCGAGGTCACCAGTAAGCGCAGCTATGCGGGCGGTATCTGCGGCCGGATGGATCTCGGCCTCATCACCGACTGCAAGGGCTACGGAACGATCCGCAGCGAAGACGGCAATTATGTCGGCGGCATTGCGGGCGTGACGGGCGCGACGGTGCGCACCTCCTACGCAAAATGCACCCTCAGCGGCCAGAAATATGTCGGCGGCATTGTCGGCTCCGGCGTGACGCAGAAGGTGAGCGGCAGCGGAAGCACCGTTGCGGGCTGCTATTCGATGGTCGAGATCGAGGACTGCACGCAGTATTCCGGCGCGATCTCCGGCGCGGACGCGGGCACGTTCCTGGAAAACTATTATGTCAGCGATACGCTGGCGGGCATCAACCGTCAGAGCTATTCCGGGCAGGCGGAGCCGTCCACCTACAAGGAAATGCTGAAAACGCAGGCTCTGCCGGAGGAAATGCGTCAGCTGACGCTTCGCTTCGTCGCAGACGGCGAGGAGATCTTCTCCACGCATTTCAGCTACGGCGCGAGCTTCGACGCGGAGAATTTCCCGTCGATCCCGGAAAAAGAGGGCTATCTTGCCAGCTGGGATCACGAGACACTTGAAAATCTGCACTTTGACACGACGGTCACGGCGGTCTACACGGCCTATACGCCGAGCCTTGCGTCCTCCGCAGCGCGCGAGGACGGACGTGCGATCATGCTGGTCGAGGGCGATTATTCAGATGACGATGTCATCACAATCACGGCGGAGCCGCTGACACCCGGTGCCTTCCACATCCGTGCGGGCAGTCTCCAGAGCCGCATCGACGGTTATTTCTCCACGTTCGGAACGAGCGAATTCTCGCTGCTGAAAACGAACTGGGAGGTCGTGGAGCAGTGGAGCATCGAGGTGCCCGGCGGAGACTCCGGTGAACATCGGCTGCGCTATCTGGCCCCGGACGGCGGGACGAAGTTTCTGCGCGTCTATATGGAGAACAACGGAAGCTGGGAGCGTGTGGAGTATGAGACGGCGGGCAGCTATCTTGTGATCCCGGTGCGCGGCAGCAGCGTGCGCATCGCCGTGGTGTCCACGGTCGAGGTCTGGTGGGTATGGGCAGCGGCTGTTCTGCTGCTGGCTCTGATTATATTCCTGATCGTCCACTTTACACGCAGGGCTGCGCGAAAGCTCCGGAAGCGCAAGGAAGGCGCGCCGGAGGAGATGACTGTGCCGGAGGCGGAGCCGAATACGGTTGCACAGGCGGCAGCTCCTTCGGAGCCTGACCCGGAGCTGCTGGCCCGGGCGCTTTCCGCAGAGGAACGCCTTGCCCGCGCGGAGGAGGAGCTGCGGATGCTCCGGGAGAGCAGCGCGTCCGGCGCGGTCGCCGTTGCGGAACGCCCGAAAAAGCGCGTCCGCTGGTGGATCCCGGTGATCGTTGTTGTTGTCCTGCTTGCCATCGCGGCGGGCGTGTTCTTCGTGAGCCGGAATTTCGGCACGGAGCTGGAGGCCTACCGCATCCTCAATGCCTATGTGCAGAAGGATCCGCTTGCGATGACGCTGCGCGTAGACGCGGAGCTGGACGGGCAGGCGATCGGTCTGGACGCGGAAATCTGCAAAACGAAGGTCGAAGGGAAAACGGTGACCTGCCTGCAAAGAGAAGGCGTGCAGCTGTTCTACGCGGGCGAGACCGTCTATCTTGAAAACGGGAGGGCCTTTTCCGTCGGCGGCGATTACCCGGATTATGCGGAGCTGCTGCCGCAGGCGGCGGAGCTTTACCGGCTTGTGAACGTGTCTGCGTCCACGAGCGGTACACAGAAAACCTACCGCCTGACGGCGAAGGATGAAAACGCGGATGCGCTCGTGCGCATTCTTCTGCAGGAGCTTCCGGCAGACAGCACGGTGCGCACATTCGAAGCTGCACTGACGGCGGATGGTCAGAAGCCCATCCGCCTGACATTCTCCGCAGAGCTGACGGGAGGTACGCCGGCCACGCTGAATGCGGAGCTGAGCTTCTCGGAGGGCGTGACGACCGCACCGGAGATCCCGGGGGCGGTGCGCAGCGCGATCACATCCGGCAAGCCTGCGGAGGCGGGGCTGCTGACCGACGAGCTTTTTGAGCTGCTGAAGGGCTGGGCTGCGCGCTGCGCGGGGGAGAGCATGTCGGCAGATTTGACGCTTTCCGCCGACTGCGGTCCGGTCGTTGTGAACGATACGCTTCAGATCGATCAAAAACGAGTTTCCGGTCAGTCAATCACCGCGGTCAGAAAGAATGCGCTGACGCTGTATCTGTCCGGCGACCGCCTCTGCGACGGAAGCGGCAATGCCGCCTCTGACCAGCTGTCCGGTCTTGCGGACTCGGCCGAGCTGATCGACGCGGCCTATCAGCTGCTTCTGAACGGCGAGACGAGCTGCACGATTTCCGGCGATACGAAGACCTATACGCTCTCGCTGGATGAAAAGGAGATGGAGAACCTCGCATACGCGATCGCGCCGGAGGCGAAGTCCCAGAGCATCACCTTCAAGGAAGGCACGCTGGAAGCGGTCCTGACTGGCGGGGTGCTCACGTCGCTGCGCGTCTCCTGCGCAGGCAGCATCCGGGTCGTGCTTGCGGATACGCCGGTCAGCCTTTCGGCCGCGGCGGCGTTCACAGAGCGCGAAGTGGAGATCCCGCAGGAGGTCGTGGACGCGCTCGTCAAGTGATGGCGCGTTCCTCGACAAAAACAGTGTAAAAAACCTCCGTATGATGCTTCATACGGAGGTTTTCGTATAAGTTTTATCGGCGTCAGTTCTCCGGCTCAGAGTCAGGAGACTCGACGGAGCGCTTCTTCGGCAGGAAGGGATTGGCGCTTGTGGAAAGAACACGCCAGAGCTTTGCAAAGAAGCGCTTGTCAAAGTAGAACAGATGCACGCAGAGTGCGCACATGCCCAGCGCGATCAGCCATGCCATTGTCACGTCCGTCAGGAAATGCGCGCCCATCCAGATGCGGGAGACGGCGACCGCCGCAGCCCACAGGCAGCCGACGATAAAGAGCAGCTTCGTCCGCTTTTCCTTGCCCTTGCGCAGCGTCGGAAGCAGGCCAATCAGCATCGCGCAGGCCGCGCAGGCGGTATGGCCAGAGGGGAAGGAGCGGAATTCGTCGCTGGAGACGCCCTCGGCCATCAGCTTCTTTTTCAGTGTGCTTCCGGCCTGCCACCACGGGGTGAAGTAGCTTTCGCTGGTTTTGTAGATCTGGCGCATCCGAACGCGGCCCCAGGGTACCTTGATGAGGTTGATGAGGAACATCGTTCCGATGGAAACGACGACGAGCGTCAGGACGAAGCGGACGACCGTTTTGGCGGAGGCTCCGCGCGCATAATAGACGATCCCGGCGCCTGTGGCAGCCGCAGCAAAGACCGTGACCAGAATGGAGACCCAGACGGGCATATCCGGCACATTGTCGGAGGCTTCGCGGATATTGAGAACGAGGCCCATCAAAATGAGCGCCGCGCCGCAGACGGCGGTCAGCGCGCTCCACGACGGATTGATGCGCTCCCGGTAGACGAGCAGCAGGCAGCCGGAGCAGGTCAGCGCCAGAAAGGCGGGAAGCTCTCCGAACGCGGCGAAGAACTGGCCGAGGCTGTTTTCGTGGCCGGGATAGAGCAGCTTGGAGAGCGGAAGGTCAAAAAAAGAGCCTGCGATCATGCAGAGTAGGAGTGCCGCCAGCGTCCAGAGTGCGCAGCGCGAATAGGTGCGTTTGAGTCGTTTCATGTAATTCCCCACTTATGTCAATTTTATTCAGTATAGCATAGCAAGTCGAAAATAGCAATATTGACGAATCGGCCGCAATGCAATACAATCATGGAAAACGCCGTACAGGAGATGGATGTCATGAAACAGATCTACCCGGATTTCTACCCGGAGTTTCGCTGCCTTGCGGGTGACTGCCCGGATACCTGCTGCAAGGACTGGGAGGTCGTTGTGGACCCGGAGGCGATGGAATTCTATCAGTCTGTGCCGGGTGCGCTGGGAGAGCGGCTGAAAAACGGATTTGTGGAGCAGGACGGGGACATCTGCTTCCGCTTGGAAAACAGGAAATGCACGTTCCTGACGGAGGACGGACTTTGCGAGCTGCAAAAGACGTTCGGAGAGAAGGGACTTTGCAGGATCTGCGCGAGCCATCCGCGTTTTCTGGAGGAATACGGTGCAACGCAGGAGATCACGCTTTCCATTTCCTGCCCGGAGGCGGCGCGACTGCTGCTTTGCAGGCAGGAGCCGATCTGCTTCCTGACGCAGGAGACGGACGAAGCGGTCGATACGCCGAATGCGCTCGACCCGGAGCTTTATTTTACGCTGCGCAGCGTGCGTGAAACGGTTCTGCGGCTGGTGCAGGACCGGAGCCGCCCCATCCGCGACCGGCTTTCGCTGGCGCTGCTGCTGTGTCAGAAGGTGCAGAAGCGCATCGATATGCGGAGCCTTGCGGCAGTCTCCAAGCTCTGCGCGCAGTTTTCCGCGCGGAGCGAACAGGAGCGGCTGCTTCTGCGGCTGCGCCGCTGCCGCCGCCGGAGCGCAGACTTCTTCCCGGCATGGCTGCTTCTGCGGAACATGGAGCATCTGACGGCGGAGTTCCCGGCGCTGCTTGAGCGCTGCGCGCACGAGCGCCGCCCGGAGAATGCTTTTTTTGAGCGCTTCTCCGTGCAGCTGGAAAATCTGGCGGTGTATTTCTTCTTCCGGTATCTGCTCAAGGCTTCGGTGGATGGGGCGCTCATGGAGAAGGCGGGCGCCTGTGTGTTCCATGTGCTGGCCATCTCGCGGCTGGCCGCGTCGATGCAGATCGAGGCGCTGCCGGAGCTTTGCCGACTCTGCGGGCTGTATTCAAAGGAGGTAGAGCACTCGGAGGAAAATTTGCAGCTGCTTTACCGCACGATCCGGCACGGCGCACTGCGGGTCGGGACGCTGCTGGCTATGATCTGAGTGCATTATTCAAACTGCGTATGAGAAATGCCGCAGAGCGGACAATTTTGTTCGTTCTGCGGCTTGATTTTTTTGTGCGGAGCGGCTAAAATGTAGCATACTACCGAATATAGGTCGCGTGCGACGTAAATCGACGCGAACGGAAGGGAGGAAGCATGGAACGACCGAAGCACCTCGGCGCGCGTGTGCGCGTGCTGGCCCAGAACATCAAGCAGGCATTCGACCGCAAGCTGACGGCGCTGGGACTGACGACGCAGCAGTCCTTTGTGCTGCGCTATCTCTATGAGCATTCCGAAGAGAAGGTATATCCGAAGGACATCGAAAAGCGCTTTGATCTGACGCATCCGACGGTCTCCGGCCTTATTCAGCGGCTGGAGGCGAAGGATTTTGTCGTCTGTGAGCCGGACAACGACGATCACCGCTGCAAGCGCATCCGGATGACGCAGAAGGCGGAGACCTGCCAGCAGGAGATCTTCCGTCACATCCTGTCCACGGAGCGCATTTTGACCGCCGGTATGAGCCCGGAGGAGGTAGAGACCTTCCTGCGGCTGCTTTCGCTGGCAAACGACAATCTCTGTGCGGAGCTGCAAAAGGAGGAATTGGAACAATGATCAAACGACTCTCGGCCTGCATCCGGGAATACCGGCTGCAAACGATCCTGACGCCGCTGTTTATGGTCGGCGAGGTGGCGTGCGAGTGCATCATCCCGCTGATCACCTCGAATCTGGTCAACGGCATCCAGAACGGGTGCGGAATGGCGCAGATCGTACAATACGGCGTGCAGCTGTTTTTGATGGCGCTGCTGTCGCTGGCGTGCGGTGTGGCGTCCGGCTGGTTCTGCGCGACGGCCTCCGCCGGATTTGCAAAGAATCTGCGGCACGACCTCTATTATAAGGTGCAGGACTATTCCTTTGCAAACATCGACCGCTTCTCCGCCTCATCGCTGGTGACGCGGCTTACGACAGATGTGTCAAACGTTCAGAACGCCTACATGATGCTCATTCGCACGGCGGTGCGCGCACCGCTGATGCTGATTTTTGCGGTCATCATGTCCATCCGCGTCGGCAAGCAGCTGGCGTTCGTATTCGCGGCCGTCATTCCCATTCTCGGCTTCGGCCTCGCCATGATGGTCAGGACGGCCATGCCGCTTTTCCGCGCCGTGTTCAAGAAGTACGACCGGCTGAACAATTCCGTGCAGGAGAACGTGCAGGCGATGCGCGTCGTCAAGAGCTTTGTCCGCGAGGATTATGAGACGAAAAAGTTTACGGCGGCGTCCGACGATGTGCGCAAGGACTTCCTGAAGGCGGAAAAGCTTCTGGCGCTCAACAATCCGCTGATGCTGTTCTGCATTTCCGTCTGCCGTATCCTGATCAGCTACTTTGCGGCGCGGCTCATCATCGGCTCCAACGGGACGTACCTCGGCGTCGGCTCCCTGACCAGTATGATTACCTACTCCATGCAGATACTCATGAGCCTCATGATGCTGTCGATGGTCTTTGTCATGATTACGATGGCCTCCGCCTCTGCGAAGCGTATCGCCGAGGTGCTCGACGAGGAGAGCGACCTCCACGACCCGGCAGATCCAATCTATGACGTGCCCGACGGCAGCGTTGATTTTGACCATGTCAGCTTCAAATATTCCTCCCATGCCGAGCGCATGGCGCTGGAGGACATCGACCTGCATGTCCGGTCCGGCATGACGGTCGGCATTCTCGGCGGCACCGGCTCGTCCAAGAGCAGCCTCATTCAGCTGATCTCGCGCCTGTACGACGCGACGGAGGGCACGGTCCGCGTTGGCGGCATCGACGTTCGGAGGTATGATCTGACAGCGCTGCGCGATCAGGTCTCCGTTGTGCTCCAGAAAAACGTACTCTTTTCCGGCACCATCAAGGAAAACCTCCGTTGGGGCGACCCGAACGCGACGGATGAGGAAATGGTGCGGGCCTGCAAGCTGGCCCACGCGGACGAGTTCATTCAGACTTTCCCGGACAAGTACGATACCTACATCGAGCAGGGCGGCACCAATGTTTCCGGCGGTCAGAAGCAGCGGCTCTGCATCGCGCGTGCGCTGCTGAAAAAGCCGAAGGTGCTGATTTTGGACGACTCGACCTCCGCGGTCGATACGCGGACGGATGCGCAGATCCGTCAGGCGATGCGGGAGGAGATCCCCGGAACGACGAAGTTTATCATTGCGCAGCGCATATCCTCCGTTCAGGACGCCGATCTGGTCGTCGTAATGGAAAACGGCAAAATCGATGGCATGGGACGGCATGAGGAGCTGCTGCGCAGCAATCAAATCTACCGCGAAGTCTACGAATCCCAGAACAGAAAGGAAGGTGCGGAAAATGGCTGACCGTCCGGTACGCGGCCCACGCGGGAGAGCTCCCGTCGGAGCAGGCCGCGGAAAAATGGATTTTAAGGTGCTCGGACGCCTGATGAAGATGGTGTTCAAGGATTATCCGGTGCATATGACGGTCGTTGCGGTCTGCATCGTCCTGAGCGCAGCCATCGGCGTTGCGCCGGCCGTCTACATCGAGACTGTGACCCGCTACATCGAGGAGGGACTTCTCAGCGGCTGGGACGCCGTTTCCGGGAAGATTCTGAGCACGATTCTGGTCATGATCGTGCTGTATCTCGCAAGCCTGATCCTCACGACGATCCACACGCAGCTGATGGCGCATGTGACGCAGGGCTTCCTGCACAATACGCGCGTGCGGATGTTCAGCACGATGCAGCGGCTGCCCATTTCCTATTTCGACCAGAACAACCGCGGCGATATCATGAGCCGCTATACGAACGACACGGATACGCTCCGTCAGGTCATTTCGCAGAGCCTGCCGAATCTGCTTTCCTCCGGCCTGACCGTGATCGGCGTGTTCGCCATGATGATCTATTTCAGCGTACCGCTGATGGCGGTCGTGCTGCTCGGCGTAATGGCCATGACGTGGGCGACCAAGCGCGTCGGCGGAAAATCGGCCACCTTCTTCGTCCGGCAGCAGGAGTCCCTTGGTAAGACCGAGGGCTTCATCGAGGAAATGATGAACGGCCAGAAGGTCGTCAAGGTGTTCTGCCACGAGAAGGCTGCGGAGCGCGATTTTGACGTGCTGAACGAGCAGCTTTTCCGGGATTCCGAGAGCGCGCACCGCTTTGCAAATATCTTCGGGCCGATCATGAACAACATCGGCAATCTGCTCTACGTCCTGACGGCGTTTGCGGGCGGCTTGCTGATCACAGCCGGACAAAGCGTTTCCAATCTGTCGATCCAGAATCTTGTCAAGACCGGCGCGCTGATCGCGCCGCTGTCGATTTCGGTCGTTGCGTCCTATCTCGGCATGTGCAAGCAGTTCACAGCGAACGTGTCGCAGGTATCGCAGCAGTTCAACGCCATCGCCATGGCCATTGCCGGCGCGGGACGCATCTTCGAGCTGCTCGAGCAGCAGCCGGAGGCGGACGAGGGAACGGATACGCTGGTCAACTGCCGCGAGGAAAACGGCGTGCTGACCGAGTGCACGGAGCGCACCGGAAGCTGGGCATGGAAATGCCCGCGCAAGGACGGAAGCGCAGAGCTTGTGCCGCTGCGCGGCGACGTGCGCTTCTTCGATGTGGATTTTGCCTATGTTCCCGGCAAGACGGTGCTGCATGACATTTCCCTCTACGCGAAGCCCGGTCAGAAGCTGGCCTTCGTCGGTGCGACCGGCGCGGGCAAGACGACCATCACAAACCTCATTAACCGCTTCTATGATATCGCCGACGGCAAGATCCGCTATGACGGCGTGAACATCAATCACATCAAAAAGGCGGATCTGCGGCATTCCCTAGGCATCGTCCTACAGGATGTCAACCTGTTCACAGGCACGGTCATGGAGAACATCCGCTACGGCAAGCTCGACGCGACGGACGAGGAATGCATCGCGGCGGCGAAGCTCGCAAACGCGCACGACTTCATCACACGCCTGCCGGACGGCTACGATACGATGCTGACGGCCAACGGCGCGAATCTGTCGCAGGGCCAGCGTCAGCTGCTGTCCATCGCGCGCGCGGCGGTCGCGGACCCGCCCGTCATGATCCTAGACGAGGCGACCAGCTCCATTGATACGCGCACGGAGCTGCTGGTGCAGCGCGGCATGGACGCGCTCATGAAGGGGAGAACGGTGTTCGTCATTGCGCACCGCCTCTCCACCGTCCAGAACAGTGACGCGATCATGGTGCTCGATCACGGCCGCATCATCGAGCGCGGCACACACGACGATCTGATCGCGCAGAAGGGGACGTATTATCAGCTTTACACCGGTGCGTTTGAGCTGGAGTAAAGGAAAGAAGCAGGCGCAGATTGACAGAGGCCGGCGGAGCCGCTATAATCGGAAAAAGATAACGAAGACGCCTGCGGCAGCTGGCTGCGGCAGAGCGCCGGAAGGAGAAGATCATGAAATTCCGAAGAATTTTCTGCGCGCTGCTTGCGGCGCTGCTGCTGTGTACGGCGGCTGCCGCCGCCGGATACCCAGATGTTTCCGACACGCATTGGGCCGGAAAGCAGATCGCTTATTTGCAGGACGAGATCAAGGGCTATCCCGACGGCACGTTCCAGCCGGAAAACACCGTTACGCGCGGGGAATTCCTGACGCTTTTTGCCCGCATTGCGTTCCCAGATGAGTGGAAGCAGCAGTCGGGAGAGGACTGGTGGAAGCCTGCCTACGAGGTCTGCAAGGCCCACGAGCTTCTGAACGGGATCACCAACATTTCCGAGGCCATGCCGCGATATGAGATCGCGTCCATCCTCGGGCGCTTTTGCAGCGGCTGGGACGGTGTGAATGAGAGCGCCTCGCCTGACGGAAGGCTCGTCATCAACTGGGAGGAGCAGCGGCTGGAGTCGCCGGATGCGCAGCCGCTTTTCTCCGACACGGAGAAATATGAGCGTGTGAGCAATTTGCTTCGGATCTGCGCCAATCAGGGCCTGATGAACGGCTATCCGGACGGCAGCTTCAAGCCCGAGAAGGGCGTGACGCGCGCGGAAGCCGCCGCGATTCTGGCGCGGCTCAAGGCGCAGCTGGCCCTTCGTGAAAAGGGCTGCGAATATGTCTGCACGGTGGGGAAGTACTGGCTGATGCAGCGCGAGACGGAGAAAACGATCGGCCTTGCGCTCTATAAGCCGTACACAGGTACGCTCTGCCGGATAGTCAGCAGCCGCAGCAAGGTCAAGTCTGATACCAACGGCCCGCTGGTCACGAATCTTCTGATCGGCTCCGACGGCATCTACGTCTGGGGTAAGGCAGGACTCTATCAGCGCAAGGGCGACAAGCTCGTGCAGATCACAGAAGATCCGGTCTTTGATTTCTATTGGGTCGGAGACAATACGCTCTATTATCTGAGCTGGGACGCGGATCAGGAGGCCCCGACGTATTCCGGCGCGGGTATGTACTATCCCTGCGCCTCTCAGGTCAAAAAGCTGGAGATCTCCGGAGAAAAAACGAGCGTCACGCTGCTTGCCAGCCGCGACGAGAAGAACTTCATGCAGAATCTGACCGAGATTTATGTGGAAAACGGGAAGGTCTATGCAGCCGGCTCCTATTTCATGGGCATGGCGGACTGGCATGCGGCGCTTTATGAGGTAACAGACGGCGCGCTTACGGCAGTATTTGGAGAATACTGATTGACAAACCCGGAGAAATCCGCTATACTGCACTTGTAAAGGCAATAAGGTCACAGTGACGAAGGGAAGAAGTACCCAGCCACATCCCGTCTTCAGAGAGCTTTCGGTCGGTGCGAGAAAGCAGACGGCGGCAGGCGAATACATCCCGGAGCTGCCCCCTGAAATGTGCGCGGCGCATAGTAGGGGTGTGTCGGTTGCGCCCGTTATCGCGCAGGGGCGTATTGGCGCTCCGTAAGGCCGGTTTTGTGAGAAGCCGGTGAACCAGAGGTGGTACCGCGTTTGTTCGCCCTCTGTCCGCTCGTGCGGACAGAGGGCGTTTTATATTTCTGAAACGGAGGGACACTATGAGCACGAAAACTTGCACTGCCTGCGGCGGTAAAATGGTCGGGATCGGCGCGTTCCCGCTGCAAAAAGGAAAATTCAGCGCCTTCTTCGGACATTGGAGCAATATCTGGGAGGGCACGTTGGAGGTCAGCGCATATTGCTGCGAGAGCTGCCGGAGGCTGGAATTCTATCTTGCCGACGATGCGGACGAGGCTGACGTGCTGGAAAAGGACGAGGATCACATTGCGCAGGTCGAATGCCCGTTCTGCGGAAGTATGCACGATCTCGACGACGCGATCTGCCCGCAGTGCGGAAAGCGGCTCCAGGACTGAACGGAAAACGGAGGGCGGATGCCCCTGTAAATTTATCAAAAACCATTCGATATATGAAGGAGAATCACAACATGGGAATTTATGAGGAACTGCAAGCCAGAGGCCTGATCGCACAGGTCACGGACGAGCCGACCATCCGCGATATGGTCAACAACGGCAAGGCGACGTTCTACATCGGCTTTGACTGCACGGCGGATTCGCTGCACGTTGGCCACTTTATGGCGCTGTGCCTGATGAAGCGTCTGCAAATGGCGGGCAACAAGCCCATCGCCCTGATCGGCGACGGCACAACCCGCATCGGCGACCCGTCCGGCCGTACCGACATGCGCAAGATGCTGACCCCGGAGGACATCAACCACAACGCCGAATGCTTCAAGAAGCAGATGGAGCGCTTCATCGACTTCAGCGACGGCAAGGCGCTGATGCTCTACAACAGCGAATGGCTGCTGCCGCTCAACTACATCGACCTTCTGCGCGAGGTCGGCGCATGCTTCTCCGTCAATAACATGCTCCGCGCCGAGTGCTATAAGCAGCGCATGGAGAAGGGCCTCAGCTTCCTTGAGTTCAACTACATGATCATGCAGTCCTACGACTTCTACTACATGTTCCAGCATTACGGCTGCAATATGCAGTTCGGCGGCAACGACCAGTGGTCGAACATGCTCGGCGGCACGGAGCTGATCCGCCGTAAGCTCGGCAAGGACGCGCAGGCGATGACCATCACGCTGCTGCTCAACTCCGAGGGCAAGAAGATGGGCAAGACGGCCTCCGGCGCGGTCTGGCTCGATCCGAACAAGACCAGCCCCTTCGAGTTCTATCAGTACTGGCGCAATGTCGGCGACGAGGACGTGCTCAAGTGCATCCGGATGCTGACCTTCCTGCCGCTGGAGCAGATCGACGAGATGGACAAGTGGGAGGGCAGCCAGCTCAACCACGCCAAGGAAATCCTTGCCTTCGAGCTGACCAAGCTCGTCCACGGCGAGGAAGAGGCGCAGAAGGCCGAGGACGCGGCAAAGGCGCTCTTTGCCACCGGCGGCAGCGATGAGAACATGCCGACGACCGAGCTGACCGAGGCTCAGCTCACAGATGGCAAGATCGCCATTCTCGATCTGATGCTGGCCTGCGAGCTGATCCCGTCGAAGGGTGAGGGCCGACGTCTTGTCCAGCAGGGCGGCGTGATGGTCAACGACCGGAAGGTCTCCTCCATCGACGAAAGCTTCACTGGCGAACAGCTCCGCGAGGGCCTCAAGATCCGTAAGGGCAAGAAGGTATTCCATAAGGCGATCATGAAGTAAAACCGAAACGCAGTCATGCAAATTCCTGAAAAGTCTCCCGCCTGCGGGAGACTTTTCTTTACCCTTGTATTTTCAGATGCTGTAATATTCCGGCACATTTGTCGTCAGATAGAGCAGAAGGGAGGCGCGGACAATGGAGGATGCGCAGATCATTGCGCTTTACTGGAGCCGGGACGGCGAAGCCATCCGGCAGACAGACGAAAAATACGGCGCGTACTGCTTTACGATCGCGCAGCGGATCGTGCAGAGTCATGAGGATTCGGAGGAATGTGTCAACGACACATGGCTTCGGGCGTGGAACGCGATGCCGCCGGAGCGGCCGGACTATCTCAAGCTGTTTCTGGCCGCCATCACGCGGAACCTGTCGCTCGACCGGCTTAAGGAGCGGAAAACGGCCAAGCGCGGCGGCGGTGCGGCTGCACTGGCGCTGGACGAGCTGAGCGAATGCGTTTCCGGCTCGCCGGAGGTCGAGGACGCGGTCATTGCGAAGGAACTTTCCGAGAGCGTCGGAAGGTTCCTCGACACGCTGCCGCCGGAAACGAGAAAGCTGTTTCTGCGCAGGTATTTCTTTCTGGAATCCGCAGAGGAGATCGCCCAAATGTACGCGATGCGTCCCGGAACGGTGACGGTCGCGCTCCATCGGACGAGAAAAAAGCTGCGGGAGCATCTGAAAAGGGAGGGATTCTTCGATGAATGAGCAGCAGCTTCTGCGCGCAGTCGGCGATGCAAAGCCGGAATATCTGGCGCAGAGTGAGGAGACTAAAAAGGCTGCGCAGCCGTGGAAGCGCTGGGCGGCGCTGGCGGCGTGCGCGTGCCTGATCGTTGGATTGGGGGCCGCCGCCTTCGCGTTCGTGACGCGCGGCGCATCCAGCACGCCGGAGGCCAGTCCCGGTTCTGCTGTCTCCGGAAACAGCGCGGCGGACGGTGCGGCCGCGGATCCAAGTGCGTTTTTGGCCTATGCGGGGCCGGTGATGCCGCTGACGCTCCGCGAGGAAGCGCCGGAGCTGAGCGCGTCGCGGAGGCTCACTGTGGACTTCGCGCCCTACGCGCCGGAGACAGGTGCGGACGGCTCTGAGGCAGATATGCAGAGAGCGATCGATGTGACCGACGACTACACGCTTACAAACGAATCGGATCATGACGTGACGGTCACGGCGGTCTATCCGTTCATGTCAACGGTCCGTGATGTTGGGAAAAACAGTCCGGCTATTTCTGTGGACGGCGAAGCAGTACAGGCGGAGGTGAGCATTGGCCGCTTTGCGGGCGGCTTCACTCCGACGGCAAGTCCGGGATACGAGGATTCGACCGAACGCATGAATCTCCGCGCCCCGAAGGGCTGGGAGAATTATGCGGCGATCCTGGAGAACGACGACGATCTGGCGAGCGCCTTTGAGCCGCTTCCGGCACTCGAGGAGACCGTATATGTCTATACGCTCACGCCGACCGGCGAGCCGATGAAGTCCGCGGCGACGATCGCCATGACGTGCGATTACGATCCGGCTCGAACAATGCTCCTGACCGTCAACTTTAACGGCTTTTCCTACGATGAAGAAACACAGATGGCACAATACAGCTTCTTTGTCAGTCAGAATGGCACGCATTATCTGGCGGCACTGGGCGAGGATGTCAAGGGATACACGATACAGGGCTATGAGGACGGCGGCTGCGATCCGAGGGAAAAGCTCGAAGGACTGTCTGCCGACGTGACGCGCGAGGAAATGACACTGGATGCGTTTCTGCGGCTCGCGGTCGATGACATTCTTGGAACGTATAAGATCTACGGTCAGGGCGTGGAATATGCGCGCGATACCGCGCCGTTTGCGCTCTATTACCGCGCGGCGGTCGAATTCCTGCTGAATTACGGCGCGCTTTCCGACGACCCGGCGGAGCGCTACGCCATGTGGTACGGAAGTCTGGATATGATGCTGACCGATGCGTGGGTCGTGGAGCGCGTGGGCTACGCGGCGTTTGAGGTGACGATCCCGGCAGGGGAGTCGGTCACGGTCACGGCGCAGCTCACAAAGGAGCACAGCTACAATTTCTGGGGCTCCGGCTATGGACGGGAGAATGTGGACGGCTACGATTTCCTGACGGGCGCCGCAAGCAAGCTTCTCTTTACGGAGGAGACGGCGGAGCTTCTGACGCGCGGCAGCGTGGAGATCATGGAGCAGAACATCGGCTTTGACCCGGAAAGCGGCGTCACAGAGGTGACAATTGACCCGGATGCGGAGCATCTCTATCTGAACGTCTGCAAATTGGGCGACGAATAAAAGGTGCCTCCGGCGGCGGCCGGAGGCACCTGGCGTGTCAAAAAGCTTTTGACACGCTCTCAAACGGGAAACGCTTTGCTGGTTTCCCGTTTGAAAGGGCGGCATCCTGCTGCGCGCATAATTTGTGTGCCGTAGGCACACAAATTCCACACTTGCAGGACGTAAGGTGTTTTGTCCGAGGTACACGCCCCCGGACAAAACAAATTGCATTCTATTCCGCCGTGCGCGGAGGAACTCTACGAGGCTTTTGACAGACTAAGGTGCCTCCGGCGGCTGCCGGAGGCACTTTCCGTTTACGATAGAAGCAGACGTTGGAGGCGTTCCCGCCCCTCCGCAGAGAGCGGCGTGAGCGGCAGGCGCGGATCGCCCGCGTCGATGCCCTCGATGCGCATGGCTTCCTTGACAGGGATGGGGTTGACCTCACAGAAAAGTGCGTCGATGAGCGGCATCAGCTCGAGCTGGAGCCTGCCCGCCCGCGCATAATCGCCGCGCAGCGCGCTCTTGACCATGTCCAGCGTCTGCGCCGGGCGGACGTTGGAAAGTACGGAGATGAGGCCCTTTCCGCCGATGGAGAGCAGCGGAACGGCGGAATCGTCATTGCCCGACCAGACATTCAGCGCGTCGCCGCAGGCGTCGAGTGTCCGTGCGGCCTTTGCGATGCTAGGTCCGGCCTCCTTGACGCCGTTGATGTTCGGGTGCTCGCTGAGCGTCTTATAGGTCTCCAAAGTGATGTCCATGCCGGTACGGCTCGGGACGTTGTAGACGATCACCGGTGTTTTGACCTGATCGGCGATGGTCGTGTAATGCTCGATCAGGCCGGACTGCGTGCATTTGTTGTAGTACGGCGTGACGAGCAGGAGCGCGTCCGCGCCGACGGAGGCGGCCATCCGGCTCATTTCCAGCGCGTGGGCGGTGGAGTTGCTGCCGGTTCCGGCAATGATCTTGCAGCGGCCCGCCGCATAATCCACAGCGTGGGAAATAAGGGACAGCTGCTCCTGCGTGGTGAGCGTTGCGGATTCGCCGGTCGTGCCGCAGATGACAATGGCGTCGATGCCGCTGCCGATCTGGCGATCCATCAGCTTTTGTAGTGTTGGAAGATCGATCGTACCATTTTTGAAGGGGGTGACCAGCGCGGTCGCAACACCCTCAAAGACAGGCTTTTTCATCCAAGCACTCCTTTTTCCGTATTCCGTTATTTTGCGGTGATATATCCTTCTGCGCAGAGCAGCTCGGCAAGCAGGACTGCGCCTCCCGCCGCACCGCGCAGGGTATTATGGGACAGACAGACGAACTTATAGTCGTACTGGGTATCCGGACGCAGACGGCCGATAGAAACGGCCATGCCGCCCTCCAGCATCCGGTCAAGCTTCGTCTGCGGACGGTTATCCTCTTCAAAATAGTGGAGGAACTGCTTCGGAGCGGAGGGAAGCTGAAGCTCTTGCGCGCGGCCGCGGAAGCAGCGCCAGCATTCCTTGATCGTTTCGATGGAGGGCGCTTTACCCTTAAAGGAGACAAAGCAGGCGGCCATGTGTCCGTCAGAGACGGGAACGCGCAGGCACTGCGCCGTGATAGACGGCTCGACCGCGTTCACAATGCGGTCATTTTCGATATGGCCCCAGAGCTTCAGCGGCTCCTGCTCCGATTTTTCTTCCTCACCGCCGATGTAGGGGATCACGTTGTCGATCATTTCCGGCCACGTTTCGAACGTCTTTCCGGCGCCGGAGATCGCCTGATAGGTGCAGACCAGCGCTTTGTCGATGCCGAACGGCAGCAGCGGATGCAGCGCCGGGACATAGCTTTGCAGACTGCAATTGGACTTGACGGCGATGAAGCCGCGCTGCGTGCCGAGACGGCGGCGCTGCGCCGCGATGATACGGATATGGTCGGCGTTCAGCTCCGGGACGACCATCGGCACATCCGGCGTCCAGCGGTGCGCGGAATTGTTGGAGACGACGGGACATTCGAGCCGCGCATAGCGCTCCTCCAGTGCGCGAATTTCATCCTTTTTCATGTCCACGGCGCAGAACACGAAATCGACCATGGAGGCGAGCTTTTCTGCGTCGGCCTCCGCGTCGAGAACGGTCATTTCCGCCGCCTGCGCAGGGATGGGCTGCGCCATGTGCCATTTGGCGCTGACGGCCTCACGGTAGGGCTTGCCTGCGCTGTGCGCACTGGCGGCCAGAGCCGTCAGCTCGAACCACGGATGCGCGGAGACCAGAAGGACAAAGCGCTGACCGACCATGCCGGTCGCGCCGATGATGCCGACCTTGTATTTTTTCATTGTTTTCGCTCCGATCTGTAATGGATTGCCGGAATACGGCGGTTGAATGTACGCTGAAAATGTACTATAATGTATGCGGGCAGATGTCAGGATATGCGAAAATGTTTTTACTGGAAAGACATGTGTCCGCAAAATCAATATGGCTTCATGATAGCATATGCAGCTGTGTCTGTCAATGTGAAGGATATTTGAAATTCAGCCGGAAAAAGAGGGAATACCTGTTGAAAACACACGATTTTTACTATGACCTGCCGGAGGAGCTGATCGCGCAGACGCCGCTGGAGCGGCGCGACGCCTCCCGGCTCATGACGCTGGACCGCACGACCGGAGAGGTCGGACACCGTCATTTCTACGAGCTTGTCGATCTGCTGAATCCGGGCGACTGTCTGGTGCTGAACAATTCACGCGTGCTGCCCGCGCGTCTGCTGGGCCACCGTGTGCCGACCATGGGCACGGTGGAAGTGCTGCTGCTCAAGGACGAGGGCGGCGGCGTTTGGGAGTGCCTGACGAAGCCCGGCAGAAAGACGCACACCGGGACGGAGCTGTCCTTCGGCGACGGCGCGCTGACCGCGACGGTCGTCGGCGAACGTGACGACGGAAACAAGCTGGTGCAGTTCCACTATGAGGGGATCTTCCTTGAAGTTCTGGAGCGCCTCGGGAAAATGCCGCTCCCGCCCTATATCAAGGAAGAGCTGGCCGACGGCGAGCGCTATCAGACGGTCTACTCCAAGATCAGCGGCTCTGCCGCTGCGCCGACGGCCGGCCTGCACTTTACGCCGGAGCTTCTGGAGAAGATTCAGGCCAAGGGCGTGAAGCTGGCGTATATCACGCTCCATGTCGGTCTCGGCACCTTCCGGCCCGTGAAGGCGGAGGAGGTCACGGAGCATCATATGCACTCCGAGTTCTGCATGATGCCAAAGGAAGCTGCGGAGATCATCAACGAGACGAAGAAAAGCGGCGGGCGCGTGGTCTGCGTCGGTACGACCTCCTGCCGGACGCTGGAATCCCTTGCGGCAGATGACGGCACCTGCACGGAAAAGTCGGCATGGACGGACATTTTCATCTATCCGGGCTACCGCTTCAAGGCCATGGACGCGCTCGTCACGAATTTCCACCTTCCGGAGAGCACGTTGGTCATGCTGGTCTCCGCATTTGCGGGCCGGGAACATATCCTGAATGCCTATCGGACGGCCGTTCAGGAAAAATACCGCTTCTTTTCGTTTGGGGATGCGATGTTTATTGGAGTCGGGATATCTGAAAATGGCGATCAAGGCAAAAAGCCAGCAATTTCAAGCGTTTCGGAGGATGTGACCGTACCGGATGGTGAGAATGACGAAACCGACCGGTAATGAAATGCACGTCCCGACTCCGCAACATCGAGGGTATGTGTATGAAATTGACCAACTTTTTTCTGCATAAAAACCGAATATTCCTCGCATAACTGTGGATGCGGAAAAGCCCCGGCCGATGTGGTCGGGGCTTGTTTTATGCCTTGTATTTGAACCGGTGGACTGTGCCGTTCCGGAAGGTGATGGCGGTGATCTTCCCGTCCGTCGCCTCCACCTCCTGCACGATACTCAGAACGAAATCCCGGATTGCTGCGGGATCGAGTGTGCGGACGAGTTTCTCGTAGTCGACGCTGGCGTCCTCGATCAGCTTGTTGACCATGATGAAGTAGCTGGCTTTCTTCAGGAAATCCGAGCTGTCCTCGCTGCTTGAAAGGCCGGTCGCAGCCAGCTCTGCAATTCTCTTGTCTGTCTCCGCGAGCTGGCGCTCGATATTCGTGCGTTCGACAATGAAATCCTTCTCCGGCATCGCTTCGTCGTCGTACAGGAAGAGTGCGTTCAGACGAGAGAGCGCTGTCTCCAGCTTGCGCTTACGCGCCCGCAGGTTGTCTATATCGCGCCCCTCACCGCTGGCCGAGGTAAATGCGTACTGAGGACGATACTCAACCGCGTCCCCTGCTTCGGCAAAAGAGGAGAGAAGCTGCTGAATAGCTTCGGAATTGATGCTCTCGACATCATCGAATGTCACGCCACGCAGTAACTTACGTTCCAGAACATCCGGCTGCACATCCGCGGGGCTGTTACGAGTAGCCCTGATGATGTTGGCGGCGTAGTTCAGGACGAAGGAACCGACCGTGAGGTCTGAGATGTATTTATTGGTGCAAGTCGTTCCTTGGCGACGTCGGCTGGAACAGGCATACTGAGAAGGACGGAAGCCATTCGCCCTGCGTCTATCGGCGGACGCTGACATATTCGACCCGCAGATTCCACACCGCATCAGACCACTGAAGATATGGATGTGCTTTCTGGAATATGATTTGCCCGGAGTCGGCGTCCCGCGCCTGTTCCGCGTGAGCAAGAACTTAATGCGATAGAACTGGTCCTCGTCTAAAATCGGTTCGTGATGATGGTCAACACGGACCCACTCACTCTCGTCCCGTTTTTCGATGGCCTTGCCGTCAGAATGGACGTTGTAGACATATTCGCCGATGTACCACGGGTTCGTAAGGATGACGTGAATCGACGTTGGCGTCCACGCGAAACCGCGCCGCGTTTTTATACCTGCGTCATTGAACCACTTGGCGACATACAGCAGCGATTGATGTTCCTCGTATAGCTGCGCCATCCGAAGCACATAGCCCGCTTCCGTTTCGTCCAGAGGGAATGAGGCTGTTTCCTTGTCCCAGCGATAGCCGTACGGCACGCGCCCGCCGTTCCACTGGCCGTTGCCTGCTCTCGACAGCATGACAGCCGTGACGCGCTCAGAAGTCTGCTTGCGCTCGAACTGAGCAAATACCATGATGATTTGAAGCATTGCTTCGCCCATCGCAGTCGAAGTATCGAATTGTTCATTCTTCGACACGAAGGTGACACCGAGATGCTTCAGCTCTTCGCTCATTGTGGCGAAGTCAATGATGTTGCGGCTGATGCGGTCAATTTTCCAGACGAGTAGGTGCGAGAACTCGCCGGTTCGGACCCGGCTCATCATAGCCTGATAATCTGGACGATCTGTGTTTTTCGCCGAATAGCCGGGATCGGTGAATACGACGTAGTCGTTAATGCCGAGCACCATTTGGCAGTAGGCAGTCAATTCGCGTTCCTGAACCTTAAGGGAGTCTTTGTCGACCTGCCAATGGGTCGAAACGCGAATGTAAATTGCTGCTTTGCGGGCTGAAAGCTTGTCATGTATCGACATAAGAAAACCTCCACTTGAGAAATTGCTGGACAGTCCGAGGACATTCCATTGGACTTTCCTTGGACGATCCGCGGTAACCGTCACCGTCACCGTCACCGTCACCTACACCGTCACCGTACATATAAGAGATAATATAAGGGCGAGGCGTCGCTGCGCGAGCCCCGCCCGAGAGTGAGTTTGTACAGAAAAGACGGATTGTTGCTTGAAAGCAATTCTGTCAGGAATGCGTATCTGCACCTGATTTTGCAACTGAGAGCGCGAACTGTTCCGCTGCCGAAACGAATGGGCCTTCGTGCGAAAGAACTTCGGCGATATCAGCATAGTAAAAACCGGCTTCGTACTCATATGGCGGAGTCTTACAACGGTTCATGTCCACGAAAGGCTTGTATGCCTCAAGGAAAGGTTCCGCCTCAAAGGAAAATACTCCGGCGCGTTCCAGAGCTGCCTTGATGCGTCCCGGCATAATGTAGAGATCTGCGTGGCCTCCTGATATGCTGAACGTGAGGAGAGCGAACGAACGACCATCTGGTGTTGTAAGCTGAATAGTAAGCTCAGTTGGCATGATTTTGACAGAGAGGCCAGAGGCAGACTCAAGGGTATAGACCAGCTCTGTAATTTGGTCTGGGTCAAATCCGCCATTTTCGGCGAACCTGTCTATGAATTCACTGCGTGATAAAATCGGGCCGCTGACGTACTTCCATTTGCGTGGCTCCTCGGCGGGCGGCATCAGTGGAACGGCACGACGTTCTACAATAGTCGTCTTTGTCAGCAGATAGGGGATGACGATTGTTTCGTTACCGCGTTCGTAAACTTCAATCTCGGCCAAAGCGAGGTTGAACGACATCGAGGTGTTGTCGTTCAGGAAGTCAGCGAGCTGCTGTACGCCCGTTCGGATGCCATCGCCGATGATAAGAAGCAGAAAAGAAGCGTTCTCCAGATTGACATTCAAACTGTCCGTGAGAGACTTTTCATCCGAAAAAGACAGAAACCCCTTCGCCGCCATCAGGTCGATGATCCGGTGCGCCTGACCGGTCTTGCGGTAGGTGTAGTTGTACGCGATCTCGTCCAGCTTGGCAGCGTCCCACTTCTGAAGCTCTTTGGCATAGTCAATGATCTGAGCGACGACCGTTCGACGCGCCTCCTGATTGCGGTACAGCTTCGTCTCGACAATGACAATGCCGCCGCTTGGGGTGACATAGAGGTTGTCGATGTAGCCCTGTGTTTCGCCGGAGCCGACGGGAACTTCACGACCGATGCAGACGAGGTCTTGATATTCCAGCGAGACGTCGGTTGCGGGGATCATGGCGGGGTTGCCCTCCAATAGCTCCTGAAGCCACGCCTCGTTGAAATTGCCGGACATGAACGGTGTGCGCGTCAATGGTGCAACCGAACCGTTCGCGCCGATACAGAATGCACTCCTGTGAGTGCGCTCACCGTAGATCATGGTCATTTCTCCTTTCGGTATTTGTTCAGAACAGCTTGGATGACCCTCCTGTCTTCGGGGGAGGCAACCTCATAGAGGTCAGCGACATCCTGAATCTCCGGCGGCATGACGTTGTAGCGTTCGCCAGAGATGCCGAGCAGCCAGTCAAGCGAGACATCGAAGAAATCGGCGAGGCGCATCAGGTTCGGGAGATCTGGCGTCCGCCCGCCGGACAGGTAGCGGTGAATGGTGGTCGGCGCCATGTTTGTTTCTGCACCGAGGTCGACAACAGCAAGCCCTCGCGCTTCAATATCCTGTATTCCGTCGAGAACAGCTATCTCGACATTGAAGTCGAACTTCAAGAACGCGAACGAGCCGATATGGCGGTTGCAATGTTCTACGTCCTGAAAGATGCCGTCGATAGGCTGTCCGTGGATCTGGCAAAGCTGGAGGGCGATTGCCGCGTGGTCGATGCCATCTATGCCACAAACGACGTCCGGCACCAGATGGCACCTTGACAACTGAAGAATGCTCAAAGGAAGGCCGGGGCGAATGCCCCGGTCTTTTCCTGTATTGACTTGGACAGAATATCTGATAGAATAGAAAGCGTTTAATGCTGAGGGGCCGCGAGAATGAATAAATGTCGAAAAAGCTGCATAATCCCGACTCCCGTACACATCGGCGATGCGATGTTCATTGCGGACGGACTGTCGAAACAGCGCGAACACTGAATCGAAACCTCTTTGCGGCAAAAATAAAAACGAATCGTTTCGTCCTCGGCTCAAAAATGAGCCGAGGACATTTCTATAATTTTTTATCGAAAAACGAATAAAATTATGTCAACCAAATCACTTGTCGGATTTGCTTAAAATCGAGTGCGGTTTGATTGAAAACCTCAAAATCTTCGTCTTTGTGCATAAAACTATCCGAGAAAATTGTGCAAAAAGCTTGGTTCGGAATAAAAACAAAATCCATCAAAATGCAAAATGACGAAAAATATTTGCCGCTGCAAAACAGAGCAGCGGAGTGATTCGCTAACATACTAAACCAAAATTTCCTAACTTTTTTGCACTTTTCTGTTGACAGAGACGAAATGATTTGCTATCTTAGAAGTACAAAATAAACGAACGTGCGCGAAGCGATTTGTTTTGTGCGTTTCGCGTTCGGTATGGAAAGGGGAATGTGGCAGAAAGATGGCTGAAACGATTCTCAGAATGTATGGGATCCAGAAGTATTTCCCGGGCGTTCACGCACTCGACAACGCGCAGCTTGAGGTCCGCGCGGGCGAGGTCATGGCGCTGATCGGAGAAAACGGAGCCGGAAAGTCCACGCTCATGAAGATCCTCACCGGCGTCTATACAAAGGATGAGGGCACGATCGAGCTGTTCGGCTCGCCCGTCGAGATCCACAGCCCGCGCGACGCGCAGGCAAAGGGAATCAGCATCGTCCATCAGGAGTTGAACCTGATGCAGGATCTGACGGTCGCGGAGAATATCTACATCGGCCGTGAGCCGACCAAGGGCGTTTTCCTCAATGAGGCGGAGCAGAACCGTATGACCGACGAGCTGATGCATTCGCTTCATCTGAACATTCCCGCAAAAACGCCTGTCAAGCGGCTGACCGTCGCCAAACAGCAGATGGTCGAGATCGCAAAATCCCTTTCTCATAATAATACGAAGATTCTTGTCATGGATGAGCCGTCCGCGGCGCTGACAGAAAGCGAGATCGAGGATCTGTTCACATTCATCCGCCGTCTCAAGGAAACGGGCGTCGGCATCATTTACATATCTCACCGCATGGACGAGCTGAAGCAGATCACCGACCGCATCACCGTCATGCGCGACGGACAGTATGTCGGAACGGTGGAGACGGCGGAGACCTCCATCGATCAGGTCGTTCAGATGATGGTCGGCCGCGTGATCTATGAGGAGCCGAAAACGCATTCCAACGTCGGTGCGGATGCGCCGGTCATTCTCGAAGCGGAGCATCTGGTCTCCGACGATGTGAAGGACGTTTCCTTCCAGCTCCGTAAGGGCGAGATACTCGGCTTTGCCGGACTGATGGGTGCGGGCAGAACCGAAACGATGCGCCTTGTCTGCGGCGCAGATCCGAGAAAGAGCGGCGTGATCCGTGTGAACGGCCAGGAAGTCAAAATTCACTCTCCGCGCGACGCAGTCGCGGCCGGTATCGGTTATCTCTCCGAGGACAGAAAACGTTACGGCCTCTGCCTTGGACTTTCCGTTTCCGACAATACGGTCCTCTCCTCGCTGGAGCGCTTCACGACCCTTGGCGTCGTCAACGACCGCAAGATCGAGCAGGCTTCCATGAGCTATGTCGAGAAGGTACACACCAAGACGCCGACCGTCCGCACGCTCGTCCGGAGCCTCTCCGGCGGCAACCAGCAGAAGGTCGTCCTTTCCAAGTGGCTGCTCAACGACTGCGACGTGCTGATCTTTGACGAGCCGACGCGCGGCATCGACGTCGGCGCGAAGAGCGAGATCTACAAGCTGATGAATCAGCTTGTGGAAGAAGGCAAATCGATCATTATGATCTCCTCCGAGCTTCCCGAGCTGCTGCGCATGTCCGACCGCGTCGTCGTGATGTGCGAGGGCCGTAAGACCGGCGAGCTGGACATTGCGGAGGCTACGCAGGAAAAAATCATGACGCTTGCAACGAAGAGAGAAGTGGGGTAATGAAAATGCAAACAAAAAAGCTTGATATGCAGAAGCTGCTGGCTCCGGCAGCACTGGTGATCCTTTATGTCGTATTCTCGATTTTCGGCAAGAACTTCCTGACGCTCGACACCGTCAAGAATATTCTCGAATCCAGCTACTACATCGGCTTCATGGCCTTCGGCGTGACGTTCATCATCATCACCGGCGGCATCGACCTTTCCCTCGGCACGGTCATGATGTGCGCGGCACTGCTGGGCGGCTACTCCTTCAAGCAGGGCTGGCCCCTGATCCTGTCTGTTCTGCTGACGATCTTCGTCGGCGCTGCGTTCGGCTTCATCAACGGCAACCTGATCGCCCGCCTCCATCTGCCTCCCTTCATTGCTACCCTCGGCACGCAGATGATGGCAGCCGGTCTCGGCTCGATCATCACCAAGGTGCAGTCCCAGACGTGGCCGACGGCTACGGCAGAGGTCGGCAGCTGGTTCAAAAAGGTCTTTATCCGCGCGGATATCTTCGGCGTCAAGGGCTTCCCGGTCGGCGCGTTCTGGCTGATCGGCTTCTTCCTGATCGCCATGCTGATCCTGCACAAGACCCGTTTCGGCCGTTACGCCTTTGCCATCGGCTCCAATGAGGAAGCGACCCGCCTTTCCGGCATCAAGGTCGATAAGTGGAAGGTCGCAGTCTATACGCTTTCCGGCTTCTTCATCGGCATGTCCGGCCTGTTCTATGCCGCTGCCTACACGACCATCACGCCGGGCACCGGCGCAGGTCAGGAAATGAACGGCATCACCGGCGTTATCATCGGCGGTACGTCCATGTCCGGCGGCTCCGGCTCCATGGTCGGCACCCTCATCGGCGTGTTCATCATGTCCGTCCTCAAGACCGGCCTTTCCGCCTGCAACCTTCAGGCTCCGTGGCAGACCTTCCTGACCGGCGCAGTCGTTATCGGCGCGGTGCTTCTGGACATCGCCAGAACGAACGCGGCCAACCGCGTCAAGAAGGGCTGAGAAGGTCACTGATCTGTGTTTATTGAGCGCAAAGCGCTTGATATAAAATTTAAGGAGGATACTAGAATGAAAAAACTGATCGCATTGCTTCTCGCGCTGGTCATGGTATTCGCTCTCGCCGCGTGCTCGACGACGAACGAACCGGCCAAGGAAAACAACAACGAGACCTCCACCGACGGCAAGCTCTACATCCCCGTTATGGCGAAGGGCTTCCAGCACCAGTTCTGGCAGGCTGTCAAGACCGGCGCAGAGGCTGCTGCAAAGGACTATGACGTAGAGATCTACTTCGATGGCCCGGCTTCCGAGACCGAGATCGACGCGCAGGTCAACATGGTTAAGACCGAAATGGCCAAGAACCCGAAGGCAATGGCTCTGGCGGCTCTGTCTACCGACGCTGTTACCGAGATCCTTGAAGAGTGCGCCTCCAAGAACATCCCCGTCATCGGCTTCGACTCCGGCGTTCCCGGCGACACCACCGGCGCTGTCAAGGCGACCGCCTGCACCAACAACGAGAGCGCTGCCGCCATCGCTGCGGAAAAGTTCAACGAGAACGAGACTGTCGTTGAGGCGATGAAGAACGCCACCTCCGACAACCCCGTTATCATCGGCTGCCTGTCTCAGGACGCTGTCTCCGCTTCCGTCACCGGCCGTACCACCGGCTTCGTGGACAAGATGGCTGAGATCGCCGAGACTTATCAGCCCGGCAAGGTCTCCATCGAAGGCCACGCAAAGTGGGAAAAGAAGGTTGAGAATCCCGCCATCATCATCGAGGTCGCTATCTCCGCTACCACCGAGGCTACCGCTGTTCAGACCGCTGCCAACTCTCTGCTCGGCCTGAATCCCGTTGCGATCTTCTGCTCCAACGAAGGCGCTGTCACCGGCTTCCTCGCTGCTGTTTCCGACGGTCAGGATCTGGCTGAGGGCGGCAAGTACGACGGTCTGGTCGTCGCTGGTTTCGACGCTGGTCAGGCTCAGAAGAACGCGGTCCGTCAGGGCTGGTTCTATGGCTCCGTCACGCAGGATCCGTATCAGATCGGCTACAAGGCAGTTGAGCTTGCTGTTAAGGCTGCCAACGGCGAGGCTGTTTCCGATGTGGACACCGGCGCTCAGTGGTATGACGCCTCCAACATCGATGATGACATGATCGCTCTGCTGGTTTACGACTAATCCTCAGCGGAATAGTTCATGGCTGCTGCGTCAGCAGCGAACATGCATGGAAGCAACAAGGGCTGTATCCGGGAAACCGGGTACAGCCCTTTCCATATCGGGAAATTGACAAACAGGCCGATTTCCGATATGATGGTAGTACTTTCTACAAAGGAGTGCTCGTGAATGAAGATATTGCTTCTCAGCTGCAGCACCGGCGAGGGCCACAACCACTGTGCGCTGGCTGTCAAGGAGGCGCTGGAGCGGCAGGGCCATCAGGCGGAGTTTCTGGATATGCTCAACATGTTCGGCGATCCCGGCCCGCTGAGCTTCGACAAGGTGCTCAATCGCATTTCGACCAAGGCTCCGGACATTTTCGGCATGATGTACCACGCCGGGCAGATGTACAGCGCGACGGGCGTGACTTCGCCTGTCTATCTGGCCAATATCCGCCACGCGAAGCAGCTTTGCGACTTCATCTGTGAGCGTGAATACGACGCGGTACTCTGTTCGCATCTTTTCCCGATGGAGACGCTGACCTATCTGCGCCGGCATGGGCAGTATCCGACGCGCTGCTATGGTATCCTGTCCGACTACACCTGCATCCCGTTCCTTGTTGAAACGGAGCTGGACGGATACTTCCTTCCGCATCCGGAGGTCAAGGCGGACTGCGTCCGCGCGGGCCTGCCGGAGGAACGGCTATTCGTTACCGGTATGCCGGTCGCGGAGAAATTTGCAGCGCCTATGAGCAGGGAAGCGGCCCGTGCGATGCTCGGCTTGCCGCAGGATCAGAAGATCTATCTCATTATGACCGGCGGAATCGGCTGCGGAGACGCGGTATCACTCTGCAACGCCATCCGGCGTGTGCCGGATACGCAGTCGCTGCTGTGCGTCCTGCCCGGACGCAACGAGGAGCTTCGCAGTACGCTGGAGTCCGAATACCACGGCGACGGCGTCCTGACCGTCCCGTTCACGGATAAGGTCGCGGTTTACATGCACGCGGCGGATGTCCTGCTTTCAAAGGCGGGCGGCATTTCCAGCTCAGAGGCCGCCGTTCTCGGCGTGCCGCTGGTGCATACAATGGCGATCCCGGGCGTGGAAACGCTGAATGCGGAATTCTTCGCGCGACATGGAATGTCCTTCTTTGCGCGCAACGTCGATGAGGCGGCGCGATTTGCCGACCGGCTGATCTATGACGCACGCGCTGCGGAGAGAATGCTTTCCGCGCAGGAAACGCAGCTTCCAAAGGACGGCGCGGAGCAGATCGCGCGCATGGTGACGGAGACGCTTCGATAACAGCAAAGCCCGGAGTATTTGCTCCGGGCTGTTGCGGCGAAAAGGAAACAGGCATGACCGAGGTCATGCCTGTTTTTTCTGTATACACCTTGCAGAAATGGAGGGCGCGAGGCGGTTTGCGCTGCCTTCTGGCTTATCCGTGCAGAAATTCCGCGCATCAGCTCGCCGCGCCCAACGTATCTGCAAGCGCGGTGTCGGCTGAAAAGGTGCTGAAATTGTAAAGGAAAAGGACGTCCGTAACGCCGCGCTGCGTCATGAGCTGCTCCACGTTGTCGTAATAATAGCGCGGATCGACCATGACGATCTGCTGATAATAGGGAATGAGGAACGGCACGAAGCAGTTTGCATAGGAGTCCTTGAAGATCAGCAGGACCCTTCCATTGTTTGCGGTCGTCTTGATGGTGACGAGCGGATGGTTGCCGCCGAAAAAGACCGTGTATTTGTCCTTGCTATCCAGCGCGGAATCGACATAGACAGAGCCGGCCTTTTCCTGCGTGCTGTCATAGACGACGTAGTAGCTCACGTCGGTGCCGAGCGGCTCATAGGCCGTGATGGCGTCCACGGCGGTATGCTTGCCGCTCTTGGAGGCAAGCGTCCCTTCAAAGGAGTTGGTCAGGACGTGGACGCTATAGTCCGTGATCGGCGTTTCGATCCCGAGCAGTTCCGCCGAGGCGTCAAACGCGCAGTGCGCGCCGAGGCTCGTCCAATGGTGATCGGTACGGAAGAAAACACCGTCCTTGACGTGGTCCTTCAGGGCCTGCGTCACGTCTGCGTACTGCATAAAGGGCGAGAGCGTCTGATTGACCGCAAACAGATCCTCCTGCTGGTTGTGCGCGGGAGCGTTCTTTGGCAGGTAGTCGCGCATGACGGAGGAAGCGTTCGGCACGATCATCGCGGTCATACGGAGGTCGTCGTGCTGCACGGCGAAATTCTTCATTGCGGTCAGCGTCCGGCCAAGAACTGCCTGATCGGGTGCTTCCGGGACCTCGATCAGATAATCGTCCTGACAGAGATAGACGCCGTTGGACTCCTTCTGGCCAAGCAGCTCGTCGATCCGCAGCTTCGTGGAGATCCAGCGGTCGCGCGCAAAGAATTGATCGGAAAAGGCGGCTTGCAGCTTTGACATGAAGCTCCCATCCAGAATGGAGGCGGCTGTCGGTGCAGGATAGGCCTGCAGCTTTCGGTTTTCGTTTTCTGAAAAATCACTCTTTGTATGAAGCAGATTGACAAGACCAAAGACAAGCAGAAGCACGGCAAGCAGCGCGGTAAGAAGGACGCCGTGCAGCTGGCGGTTGCGCTGAAGGAGCAGCTGCTGCCTTTCCGGGTCGGGCCTGCACTTTTTTTGCGGTCTCATGGGATCACCTCGCTTAGAACTGGGCATAGAGGAAGGATTGATAGGTGGCGTTCATCATATACGGAACGCAGAGCAGGAAAATGCCGACCAGCAGCAATGCGGAAAGGGCAAGGCCGAGACCGCGCCGCGAGAACACGAGCCGCTGATAAAGCGTTCGGATCCACGGGCCGCAGCCAAGAATGCCAATCAAAAGGAGCTTCCAATTGGCCGCAAAGTAGTATTTTGCGGTGGAATCCCAGAACGCGCGGCTTCCGGCTCCGAGCATCCGGCCAAGATAGAAGAGCGCCGAGGAAAAGTCGGGGGAGAAGAAAAGCACCCAGCCAATGATGACCGCAAGCAGCGTCAGGATATGACGGATGGGGGAGGGCGTCTTTTCAAGCACTCCCTTGAGCGGATATTTTTCCAGCAGCAGCAAAATTCCGTGGTAAAGGCCCCAAGCGGCAAATGTCCACGACGCGCCGTGCCACAGACCGGTCAGAATCCAGACGATCAGGAGGTTTCGGATGCACTTTACCGTGCTTACACGGCTGCCGCCAAGCGGAATATAGACGTAGTCGCGGAACCAGCGGCCAAGGGAAATGTGCCACCTGCGCCAGAATTCCGTCAGCGAACCGGAGAGATAGGGATGGTCGAAGTTGGCCTCAAAGTCGAAGCCGAACAGCTTCGCCATGCCGATGGCCATGTCGGAATAGCCGCTGAAATCAAAGTAGAGCTGGAGCGAATAGAAGATCGCGCCGAGCCATGCGGAGCCGCCGGAAAGCGAACCGGACGAAAGCGCGGAAATGCTCTGGAATGCGATGCCGAGATTGTCGGCCAGCAAGACCTTTTTTGCAAGGCCGAGGACAAGCATCGGGACGGCGTCGGAGACCTTGTCCAGCGTCACTGGATGCTCCTTCAGCTGCGGCGCGATGTGCGCATACTCGACGATCGGCCCGGAGATCATTTTCGGGAAGAAGCTGACATATAGGCAGAAATCCAGCGGATTTTTCTGCGCGGGTGCGCGGCGGTGATAAACGTCCGAAAGGTAGGACAGATTCGTGAAGGTGAAGAAGGAAATGCCGAGCGGAAGCGCCGGAGACGGCGCGTTCAGCGTGAACGGCAGAAAGGCGTTGAGCGTTTCGATGGCAAAGGCGGTGTATTTATAGAAGCCGAGAAGCAGCAGATTGAAAAGTACGCCAAAAACGAGAACAAATTTCGCCCCGCGCTGCTCTGACTCCACGCGATTGCCGATATCGCGGCCGATGCAGTAGTTGAACACCGTCACCAGCAGCAGAAGCAGCAGGTAGACCGGCGAACCCCAGGCGTAAAAGAGAAAGCTGACGAGAATGAGGAGCGCATTTTTGCAGACGCGCGGGCAGAGCAGGTACAGGATCAGGCTGACGGGAAGAAACGCAAAGACAAAAAAGAGCGTGCTCAGATTCACGACGTTTCCTCCTTAAAGCGCTTTCAGAAATGCCTGCGCGGCAGCGGCTGCGTTCTCGTGGACGACAAACAGGATATAGTTGCCCTGCACCTCCATGATGGAGTTGGAGAGCAGGTCATATTGCTCAATTCCGTAGCCCTCGAAGCTCTTCATCTGCGTCTGCTTGCGGGCCTGAATGGCGTCGGAGACGGACTTTTGCTGGGAAAGGTCGGAGAGCTTGACGATCAGCAGCTCCCGCGCGCCCATATTTGTGGACGGGTAATAGAGCAGACAGCCATCCACCTCAGACGGCGCAAAGCCATAAAGTCGGCGCACCATCTGCGCGTCTGCCTCCTGCATATCCGCCAGATCGAGCGTTTGCAGAACGGCGCTGCGGACGGAGTCAAAGGACGCACTGCTTTGCCGGTCCTGAATCGTCTGTGTGTAGAGAAAGCCGACGGTTGCCAGAACGGCGGCGAAGGCGAGAATGCGAAGAACGATGCTTCCAGGCTTTGCGCGGCGGCGAATTTCAGGCCGCGGCGCGGCGTCGTCCAAGGCGTTGCCACTGTCCGTGACAACGGGCTTTTCCGCTGCGGATTCCTTGGCGTTCTTTTCTTTTTTTACTTTTTTGGACGCTTTTGCCGGGGCTTCCGGATCGACAACACGCGAGGACTCTGCGGCCTCCGGGTGTTCTGGGGCGGCATCCGGAGCAACCGCAGGGTCGCCGGAGGAAACGGGTGCATTGGCTGAGCTATCAGAGTAATCAGTCGGGGCGTCGTTCAGAAATTCCGAAAAGTCGATCCCGTCGATCACGAGGGACGGGGACGCGGACTTTGCCGGTGCGGCATTGCTTTTCGGAGCAGAGTCCGGCTGCACAGAAGCGGTAGGAAAGAGAATCGACTGCGGAGCCGCGGCGGTGACCGGCGACAGCGGCTCTGTCGATGGGCTGTGGCTGCCGCGAATCGCTTCTGCCTCTGCCTCCGGAGTAAGCGGGCCGGAGGGAGCGGAGGAAAAGCCCGGCTTCGGCTTCTGTGCGGTCTGCGCGGGCGCCTTTTTGGCAGGCGCGGAGCCGAATTCAGCCAGAATATCGTCGAGCGCCTGTTCCTTCAGCTCCGGCGAAAGGTCGTCGCCGCCGCGCAGAAGAAGGTCATTCAGCCGCGGAGTCGGTTGATTCAAGGACAAAGACATAGTTGTATACCTCAGAGATCAGTTCAATACCCCAAAGCGGGTAGAATTCGCTCATCATGTGAACGCCGTCTGCCTGATAAAGATCCGTATGTTCTTCACAGATCTGCGTAATGTCCACATAGGGCGTGCCGTTTTCTTCGCAGAAGGCGCGGACGGCGTCGTTGTAATCCGGGATCTTTCGCCATGCGGGGCCGCGTTCAAAGGCGGGATCGATGGCGGGAATAATGGAGCAAACATAGACCGTCGCATCCGGGAGATTTTCCTTGAGAAGATCGAGCGTGTCACTCATTTTGTTGACATAATCCTCCGGTGTCGGCCAGTAGCCAATGCCGACATCGTTGATGCCGTAGGTCAGGAAGATGCTCGAGGGATTCAGCTCGATCAGCTCATCCAGATGGTCGGTGACCTTTTCAATGGTCGCGCCGGAGTCGGCAAACACGCGGTCGGAGGTCAGATATCCGTAGTAGGTGAAGCCCATTGTTCTGGAATCTCCGAGCATTGCATAGTCGTCAAAAAGCGACCAGACAGAGATCTCGCCGCTGCGAAGCTTTGCAAGCCACTCATCCCGTTTTTCGTCCAGCTCCGCCTGACGGATGGCCTTGAGCTTTGCCTCCACATCAGCGGGGCTGTTGGCCTCCTGCTGACGGAGCCATTCCACGCCGGAGGCGACCTGCGCATCCGTTGCGTCGGGGGCGGATCTCTTCGACGGAAATACAAAAATCCATAAAATTAGCAGTAAAAAAAAGACCAGAGGCAAAAGCGTCAGAGCCTTGCATCCCCAAGTCCTCGAATTCATCAGCGTATCCTCCAGAGGTCAGAGTCGTACAATTATCAGGCAGAAATATTATAGTATAGCGGACTCGTTTTGTCTACAGAAATTGACATAATGTGTGCAGATTTTTTCCTTATTTGTTTGTACGACATTTACCAGAACACCCCCGCAGCCAAAGCTGCGGGGGTGCGGAAGAATATGTGCGTTACCAGGTGCAGAGGCTTACTTTGCAAGAGCAAGCAGCTTCTGGTAAGCGGCCTCCCATGCGGGGGTATGGTGCGGCTGGAATTCCGCGACAGCCTCCGAACGGCGGACGACCTCACGAAGCTCCGCGATGTCCTTGATTTCGCCAAGTGCCATAGCCTGCGCAAGCAGATTGCCGATGGCTGCACCCTCGACGGGGCCGGTCACGACGGGACGGTCGAGCGAATCCGCGACAAACTGGTTGAGCAGCTTGTTCTGGCAGCCGCCGCCGACGATGTTCAGCTGATCGATGCGCTGGCCCTTGATCTCCTCGAGGCGCTCCAGCGCCCAGCGGTACTTGAGCGCGAGGGACTCATAGATGCAGCGCGCGATCTGGCCGACGGTTTCCGGCACGGGCTGATCTGTATTGCGGCAGTAGCTCTGAATTTTCTCGATCATCTGACCGCCGGCGAAGAACTCGCCGAAGTCGGGATCAATGATGGAGCGGAACGGCTCCGCCTTTTCGGCTTCCACGACGATCTCGTTCCAGCTGTAGGTGTGTCCGGCCTTGATCCAATCGCGGCGGCACTCCTGAATGAGCCAGAGGCCCATGATGTTGCGCAGGGGACGGAAGCCGCCCTGAATGGTGCCCTCATTGGAGAAGTTGGCGCTGCGTACATCGTCGCGGAGGATCGGCTCGTCCGTCTCCACGCCGAAGAGCGACCATGTGCCGGAGGAGCAGAACGCGAAGCTGCCGGTGCCGGGGATAGCGGCGACGGCGGAGGCCGTGTCATGCGTGCCGACGGCGGCAAAGCTTGCCTCATTTATACCAAGCTCCTTGGCAAGCTCCGGGCGCAGATGGCCGCGGAGCGTACCGGCACGGTCGATCTCGGTGAAAATATGCTCCGGAAGGCCAAGCTCACGGATGGTCTCCCAGTCCCAGTCCTTCCTGGTGGGATTGTAGAGCATCGTGGTCGTGACCTCGGTGTACTCGGACTTTTTTTCGCCGGTCAGGAAATAGCCCAGCAGATCCGGCAGAAGCAGCATCGTCTGCGCATTTTCCAGCGCCACGTCGCCCTCGCGTTTACGGCGGTAGAGCTGATAGACGGTGTTGAAGTTCTGGTTGGCGATGCCGGTGCGCGCAAAGAGCGTCGGGAAATCGATGATCTTCCAGGTCTCCTCAAAATCCTCGTCCACTGCGCAGCGATAGGCGCGCGGATTGCCGAGCAGATGGCCGTTGCGGTCGAGCAGGCCGTAGTCCACGCCCCAGGTGTCGATGCCGATGCAGTCGAGATCACCAACATTTTCCTGCTTGAAGGCAAGCAGGCCAAGCTTGAGCTGATTGTAGAGATACGGCAGATCCCAATAGAACACGCCGTTCATCTCGATGTAGTTGTTTTCGAAGCGGTGCAGCTCCTTCATGGTGATCTTGCCGTTTTCCAGCTGACCGAGGATCGCGCGGCCATTGCTGGCGCCAAGGTCAAAGGCGAGCAGATTCTTCATAGGATCAACCTTTCTTTCCCGCAAGGCTCTTGCGGTATTTTTCGCTTTCCCAGTTGGCGATGAAGCTCTTGGCCGCCTCGCCCATGGTAGATACAGTATAACCCATTTTTGCGACGGTGTCCATGATGAAAATGACCGCGGTCAGCGTTTCGGTGATGGTTTTCGCCTTCTTTTCGCCCATATGCAGGACGAGCGCACCGGTCTTGGTATCGGCATAGCATTCGCCCTCGGCAGGTGTGCCTTCCTTGTCCATGAAGAACGTGCCGATCAGGAATACCATCTGGTCGGGGTAGAGCGGCGTTTCGATGAAGGTCTTGTAGTCATAGCGGCAGTTCTTGAGGGCTTCACGCAGGTAGGGCGTGTCAGCCTCGTAGAGCTCCTCACCGGTCTGACGGACGGAGATCGCGGGGAAGCTGTCTCCGTGAATGCCGAACTGCTGTGCCAATCGCTCGTTGGCGTCGGCGTGGATGGCAAGGCAGCGCTCCGCATCGTCGTCATGGACGATGATGCCATGATTCTGCATGAGAATGACGGAGGGAACCTTACCAGTCTTTTCCTCGACGCGGCGAAGCTCGTCGCGGATGGCAAAGGTCAGATTTGCGCCGGGATCGGTGTAGGGAACCCAGCCCCAGGTGTAGTCCGCGCCGTTGAACGCCTTTTCCGCGATCTCGCAGCAGGCGGCCGAGCAGGCGGCGAGATTTGCGTAGACGCTGTGGGTGTGGCAGACAAAGGTCTTGAGAATGGAGTGGAAGCCGGCCTCGACGGAGGGGCGCAGTGCGTCCATGCCCTCGATAAGCTTCGTGTTTTCCTTTGCGCAGGCGGAGCCGAGCTTTTCAACGTCGGCCAGCTGCGCAGGCTCGTTGCCGTAGTAGAAGCGGCGGAGCGCTTCATAGTCGAGCACGGCGTAGGCCTTGTCCGGACGGATATCCGACAGGCAGTAGCCGGAGGCCTTGATGGCCATGAGGCCGTCGGCCAGCTTGACGGAGGTGTTGCCGCCGCCGCCCTGCACATAGTCGCTGCGGCTGCCGGCAGCCTGCGACATGGCGGCAAACTGCTCGAGCTTTTCCTTGTTTTTCGTCATAAAATCAGTCATGATCATATCCTCTTTTCGCTGCGAGGCCGGCTGCGGACATACCGCAGCCGGTCGCGTGAATTTTTATCGCTTGCTCAGAACGTCTGTTTCGTACTGCTTGACCTTTGCAAGCCAGTCGGTGCCGACGCCTGCGTCCTGCTTCATGCAGTAGTAGTCCCAGATCGCGCCGAAGGGGAGCGTCTTGCGCTCTTCCATCAGGGCCAGACGGCTGGTGAGGTCGCCCTTGTGCTCGGCGTCGCGGATGGAAGCCGGAGCGAGGCAGGCGGAAAGAATGGCCTTTCTGGCGTTGCGCATACCGACGGCCCATGCCGCGACGCGGTTGATGGAGGCGTCGAAGTAGTCCAGCGCGATGAAGGTGCGATCCTGATAGTTGTTGAGGATGACCTCGTCCATGATGCGCTGGATCTCGTCGTCAAGAAGGATGACATGGTCGGAGTCCCAGCGGACAGGGCGGGAGACGTGCAGGATGATGCCCTCAAGGAACGGAAGGCAGGCGGTCAGCTTGGCGCTGATGACCTCGGTGGGATGGAAGTGACCCGCATCGAGCGTATACAGCAGGCCGTTCTTGACGGCGTAGCCATAGGAGAATTCATGGCTTGCAACGGTGTAGCTTTCAACGCCGACGCCGAAGAGCTTGCTCTCCAGTCCGCAGGGTACGAGCTTGCGGTCGATGTCCTCCGCAAAGATCTGATCGAGGGAATCGATCATAAGGTCGCGGTGCAGTTTGGTGTCGGCGCAGACATCCTTGTAGCCGTCCGGCATCCAGAAGTTGATGGCGCAGGGCCGATTGAGCTGCTTTGCAAACTCCAGACCGATCTCGCGGCAGCGCTTGCCGTGCTCGATCCAGAATTTCCGGATTGCAGGGTTGGTGCTGGAAAGGGAGAAGTCGCCGTCCATTTTCGGATGCGCGAAATAGGTCGGGTTGAAGTCGAGGCCGATCTTCTGCTCCTTTGCGAAGTCTACCCAGTTCTGGAACAGGTCGATGGTATAGGCGTCGCGGTCGACCTGCTTTCCGTTCTTTTCGGCGTAGGAGGCGTGGAGGTTGAGCTTGGTCGCGCCGGGGATCATGGTGCGCACGAACGCGATGTCCGCGCGAAGCTCGTCGGCGGTGCGTGCGCGGCCGGGATAGTTGCCGGTGGTCTGAATGCCGCCGCTCAGACTGTCGGAGCCGTCGAAGCCGATGACGTCGTCGCCCTGCCAGCAGTGCATGGAGACAGGGATGGCATCTGCCTTTGCGATGGCGGCGTCCACATCGACGCCCTGCGCGGCGTACTGCGCCTTTGCATACTCATAGCCCTTCAGGATCAGTTCTTCTTTCATAGCATGACTTCCTTTCTTTTGTATAAGTTACACAATCTTGATGTATCTGGTTTGTTGAAAATAACATTTTGGATTTCTTTACAAAATCCTCTCTATAAGCTATAATACCACCGGAAAAGCAATTTGTGTTGCTCAGTTTTTACACTATCTTGTTCGGAGGAAACGGCATGGACGTCAAGCTGCGCTATGAGCTGGATCTGGCTCCGGAGTCCCGGTGGAATATCCTTTCCTCGACGGCTGCGGCCAAAAATGCGCTTCTGTACGCGCAGGAGGCGGGGGATTTTTACGCAGGTAAGGACTACTATACCACGCGGCAGGGCGCAGAGAGCTATCTGATCAAGCTGACCATCTCCGGCTGCGGAGAGCTGCGCTACGGCGGACGATGCTATCCTGTTCCGCCGGGACATTTTTTCTGGATCGACTGCCGGGAGGAGCAGAGCTACCGCACTGCGCCGGACGCGGACGGCTGGCATGTGGTCTGGGTGCATTTTTATGGTGCGAACGCGAAATTCTACTATGAAAGCTTCCTGCGCAATAACGGCGCGGAGCCGGTGGGAACGCTGCCGACCGATTCTCCGGCCTACAGCGCGATGCAGGCGCTGCTGGAGCTGAGCCCGTCGGAGAACGGCCAGATGGAGCGCGACCTACGCGCGGCAGAGCTTCTGACGCGGCTTCTGACGCAGTGCCTGCTGTCTGCCATGGATCATAGCCAGACCAGCAATCTGCCGCAGTCCGTCCGCGAGATCTGCGTCTATCTGATGAATCACTATGCGCAGAAGCATACGCTGGAGGAGCTGGGCGTGCGCTTCAATATGAGCGCCTGCCACCTGCAAAAGCAGTTCAAGCGCTACGTCGGCCAATCGCCGACGGATTATCTGATCTGCCAGAGAATGCTTCATGCGAAGGAGCTGATGCGCACGACGCGCAAGCCAATCGGCGAGATCGCGGCGATGGTCGGCGTGACGAATCTGGGGTATTTTACGCGCCAGTTCAAGAAGCAGGAGGGCCTGACGCCGCAGGAATACCGCAGCCTCTGGCCCGCCTACGAAAAATAGGGATTGCAGAAATTGCCGGATGCGCTGCATCCGGCAATTTTTTGAAACCTTACATTTTATCCGGCGCGGAGAAGCCGAGCAGGTCGATGCAGGTCTCCATCACGCGGCGCGTGAGGTCGACCAGCGCGACATAGCTTGCTTTCTTTGCCTCGTCCGGCTCCGTGATGATGCGCACGTCATGATAGAACTTGTTCGCGGCGACGGCCAGCTCGTAGACATAGGCGCAGATCACATTCGGCGCGGAGTCGCGGCAGGCTGCGCGGAGCGAATCGGCAAGACGTGACAGGATCAGCATAAGCTCCTTCTGCTCTGTGCTCTCCGGCGGGAGAAGCTTTGCCTCCGAGACGTTTCTGTCATACTTGGAGAGAATGGACTTGATGCGGACGATCGTATACAGCAGATACGGGCCGGTGTTTCCCTCGAAGGAGGAGAAGCGATCCAGATCGAACACATAATCCTTGGTCGCGAGGTTGGAAAGGTCGCCGTACTTGAGCGCGGCCAGCGCGATCTGACGTGCCGTAGCCGGAAGCTCTTCATCGGAGACGGTCTGGTTGGTGGTGATCTTCTGCATGACAAAGTCGGTGATCTCGCGGATGAGCTGCTCCAGACGCATCACGCCGCCGGCGCGGGTCTTGAAGGGCTTGCCGTCCTTGCCGTTCATCGTGCCGAAGCCGATGTGCTGAAGCTCCGTTGTGGGCGGAACCAGCTCCGCCTTGCGGGCGACGCGGAAAACCTGCTCAAAGTGCAGGCTCTGGCGCTTGTCCGTCAGATAGAGGATCTTGTCGGGGTGGTAGTCCTGCTCGCGCTGCACGATGGTGGCAAGATCGGTCGTGGCGTAGAGCGTTGCGCCGTCCGACTTGACGAGAATGCAGGGCGGAAGCTCCTTGGAGTCGCTTTCCTCCTGCACCGGCACGACCAGCGCGCCTTCGGACTCGACGGCCAGATGCTTGTCCTCGACGATCTTCAGCATCTGCGGAATATACGGCTGCGCGTCGCTTTCACCGAGCCAGACGTCGAACGTCACGTTGAGGTCGCCGTAGTTTTTGCGGAGATCGGCGACGGAAACGCGGATAATGTGCTGCCAGAGCGCGTAATAGCCGGGAACCTTCTCCTGGAGCTTGCGCGTGGCCTCATGGGCACGGTGCGCAAATTCTTCGTCGGTCTTGCTGCGCGCGCTGGCGGCGGGGTAGATTTCCTCGAGGTCGGAGATCGTAAACGGCGCTTCGGCGGGATATTCGCCGGTGTAGCTCTCGTCAAAATAGGGAAGCTCCGGCTGGCGCTCACGCAGGCCCTCGATGACAAGACCCATCTGAAGGCCCCAGTCGCCGAGATGCACGTCGCCGATGACGGTATCGCCGAAGAAACGGTAAATGCGTTTGATGGACTCGCCGATGATGGCGCTGCGGAGATGGCCGACATGAAGCGGCTTTGCGACGTTGGCTCCGCCATAGTCGAGCACAACGGTGCGCGGCGCACCCTCGGCGGTCACGCCGAAATGCGCGTCCTGCGCCATCTGTGCAAGATAGCCGGTCAGATATTCCTCCGAAACGCGCAGATTCAGGAAGCCGGGCTTTACGGCCTTCGCCTGAGAAAACAGCGCGTTGCCGTTCAGCTTCGCGGCGACCTCCTCTGCGATCTGGATGGGGGCCTTGTGATAGGCCTTTGCGGCGGGCATGGCGCCGTTGCACTGGTATTCGCACAGGTCGGGGCGATTGGAGAGCGTGACCTTTCCATAGGAGGCGTCGTAGCCAGCCTCGGCAAAGGCACCGGAGACCTGACGGGTGATCAGGTCAAGCAGTAATTCCATGTGGGATTCCTCGCATTCGTTCGATATTTTGGATATATTATAGCAATTGTTTCCCGAAAAGTATAGTCTCCACACAGAATTCTTCGCACTTCCTCCGCGGCGGCTCAGAAAAAGAGTCGGGTGCTGACCGCTGCGGCGAGAAAGCCGGTCAGATCGGCGATGAGCGCGGCCGGAAGCGTGTAGCGCGTTTTCCGGACGCCTGCTGCGCCAAAATAGACGCTGACGGCGTAGAAGGTTGTCTCCGTGCTGCCGAGCATGACGGCGGCCGTCCGGCCCACGAGGGAATCCGGGCCGTAGGTGCGCATCAGATCCGCGCCGACGGCCAGCGCCGCGCTGCCGCTCATGGGCCGGATCAGCATCAACGGCACGACCTCCGGCGGTATCCCGATCCATTTGCAGGCCGGGGCCAGAAGGCCGGTCAGAAGCTCGATGCAGCCGCTTTCGCGCAGCATCGTCACCGCAGAAAGGAGAACGATCAGCGCGGGCACAATGGACAATAGCGTCCGCAGTCCGTCCTGCGCGCCGAGAAGAAGCAGGGAATATGCATCCTGCTTTTTATACAGCGCGCTGCAGGCGGCGGCGCAGAGCAGAAACGGAACGATCAGCTCGGTCATGCGCGCCACCACCGGCTGAAAAGCCGTGCCGCCAGAAGCCCTGCCGTCACAGAGCAGGCGGAGGTGAGCCAGACGGCGGGCAGGATATCAAACGGGCGGGCCGACCCAAGCGAAGCGCGGACGGCACCGACGGTGGATGGAATGAGCTGAATGGAGGCGGTGTTCAGCACGATCAGACGGCACATCTCGTCGCTTGCGTCCGGCTTTCCGGAAAGCGCATGCATCCGCCGGACGGCGGAAATGCCCATCGGCGTCGCCGCATTGCCAAGCCCGAGAAAATTTGCCGTTAAGTTTCCGCAAAGATCCTGGAGGGCCGAAGGGTCTCTGGAGGCCTCCGGAAAGAGCCTCGAAAGCAGGGGACGGAGCAGCGCGGAGAACCTCCGGGCAAGTCCGCTTTTCTCGGTCAGCTTCGCAAAGCCGCTCCAGAGGCAGAGAGAGCCGCACAGAGACAGCGCCAGCGTGACGCCGTTCTGAGCGCCGATGAGTGCGGCGGAGCCTGTCTGGGCTGCCCTGCCGGTCAAGATACTGCAAAAAATCGACAAGATGACCATGATGATCCAGACGTAAGAAAGCAGCATTTGAATTTTCTCCTTAAATGTTTATAAAAATCAATTTTGTTCATAGCTTGTTCATAATTCAATGTTACACTGAAAAAGTAAAATTTTGGGGAGTACTGTAATATCCTGTCGATTGGGACGGCGCTCTTGCAAAATGAACAACGGGGGGTATATTATTATGAAATCAACAGGAATCGTTCGTAAGGTCGATGAGCTTGGAAGAATCGTTCTTCCGATCGAGCTGCGCCGCACACTGGACATCGTGGAAAAGGATGCCATTGAAATCTATGTGGACGGCGCTTCTATCATTCTGAAAAAGTATGAGCCGACCTGCATTTTCTGCGGCGACGCAAAGAATGTCATTAACTACAAGGGCAAGAACATCTGCGCAGCCTGCATGAAGGAACTGAAGAAGGCCTGAAACGGCTGAAAAACGCACACCGAAGGGTGTGCGTTTTTTTCGACACTCGATTATTGACAAACAATAATTTTTATGCTATCCTGCAAATGAAATTATTGAAAAACGATAATCAACGGAGGGATGGCAATGAAGGAAAGACGCTGGATCGCCGCCTTTGCGGCGGAGGGTGTACTCTGCGCAGGGCTGACGCTGCTGCTGAACGGAAGCGCGGCGGCGGACGCCGGACTGATGGCGTTCCCGTTTGCGCAGATCGGTGCGGGACTGCGGGCGCTGTCGCTGATGGGCGGAGTACGGAACGTACTGGCGATCATGCTTTATGCGGCAGTCTCACTGCTTCCGGCGGGCCTCCTTGCGGCAGCCTGTCGCAAACGGAAGCCGGTTTGCGAGGACGGACTCTTGCTTCTTATGAGCGTCACGCTCTTCGGTACGCTCTGGGCGGCGGTCAACCCGGCATGGCTGGCGCAGCGGTGGTTTGCCGGGAAAACGCTTGGACTGCCGATGCTCGGCGGGCTTCTTTATGCAGAAGTGATCGCATATGCGATCCTCCGGCTGCTTCGCACAGCAGGTGCAGCCAATGCGAGAGCGCTGCGGCGTTATGTGCGATGGGTGCTGGCTGCAATTGCAACGGTGCTCGTCTACGCTGCGTTTGGAAGCAGCCTTCGGGAGCTGCTGGCGTCACTGACGCAGCTTCGTGAGGGGAATTCTGCGAATATGCCGCAGATTTGGAATACCGGTGCTGGGCCGTCTCTTCTGTGGACGCAGGCAATGCTGGCAATACGGTATCTGATCGATGCGGCGTCGGCGCTTCTTGGCGTCGGGGTAATTCTGGAGGCGCTGCGGCTCCTTGCCGCGCAGGATGGCGGCGACCCGGTGCAGGCATCCGAGTGCGCGTCGCGCATCGCAGAAAGAAGCGCGCAGACGCTGCGCTTTACGCTTCTGGCGGGCCTTGCGGTCAATTTGGCGCAGGTTCTGCTGGCGCGGCAGCTGCGAAGCATCGCGCTGAATGTTTCGCTTCCGCTCAGTACGGTCGCGCTGTGTCTTGCCGCGCTGCTTCTGGCCCGCCTGATGCAGGAGAACCGGAAGCTGCGGGAAGACAACGACCTGTTCATTTAGGTGACGCCATGGCGATACGGGTGTATCTGGACGATGTGCTGCGCGCGCGCGGCATGACCGCGAAGGAGCTTTGCGCAAAGGTCGGCATAACGGAGGCGAACCTCTCCATTCTGCGAAGCGGAAAGGCGCGGGGCGTGCGCTTCGGGACGCTCAACCGCATCTGCTACTATCTGGAATGCGACGCGGGCGATATTTTGAAATTTGACGGACAGCTGGAGGAGGAAAACGATGCGTAAAAAGGGACTTCTGGCAATCATTTTGGCTGCGTTGCTGCTGCTCTCGGGGTGCAGTCTGGCGCTGCCGGAGGAGGACGGAAAGACGGACGGGAACCCAATGGTTGGCGTGCTGATTACGACGCAGCCGCTGGATCTGTTTGACAGCGAGGCGTATCTCCGCGAAAATGCAAGTACGATCCTGAACGGCGGGATGATCCGCGCGGACGACGCGGAAAAATACAGCAATGCGCTGTTTTCCGCGTGGGATGATGCGCAGCAAAGCTATGTGTTTCCCGATACGGAGGGCTATGTCTGGCTCTGCACGGAAGAGAGCGACGAAAGCGGCGACTATACCAGAATGCAGAATGACGATGTGTTCTGCGACGGCACGAGCGCCGTTCATGTAACGGACGAGGGCAGCAGCTATGAATTCAGCGCTACCCTCTACGTGCCGAATGATCGAACCTACGCGGTGTTTTACTGCAATCCCATCTATCAGACGGCGGATGGCCATGTCTATGCGCTTGCAGGTCAGGGCATGTCGCTCTCCGGCGAGACCGGCTCCACGGCGGCGATGACGCAGACGCTCACACAGACGCTGACAGAGACGCAGAAGGGGGAGACGCAGACGCGCAGCTTTGAGTGTGCCATCAAGGTGCAGCTTGCCGCACGGCCGGAGCGCGTGACGCTCTTCTGGATGGACGCGGAAAGCGGCGTGCTCCGGCGCGAGGAATACGCAGCCGGTGCGCTCCCGGAGACGCTTCGGGCGGAGGATGCGGAATTCCTGCTGGCCGTGGAAACGGCGGTGGACGGAACGCAGAGTCGCGCACTCTACGGGCCGGAGCAGGAAACACAGACTCTGGAAACGCTGCTCGAAGGAGATAAGGGCTTCCTGCAAATGCAGTATACGCAGCTGGAATGGCCGCAGCAAAGCAACTGAAAACGAAAAACGCCGGCCTACTTCGAACAGGCCGGCGTTTTATCATGCTGTGGCGTTGTGCGATCAAAGGAACGGCTCCTTGCCGCTGCGGTGGACGCAGATCTCGTCGATCACGGCGTTCGTCCGATGCTCGATGAAGAAGGCGGCGATCTCCGCGATATCCTCCGGCAGGATCATATCCTCGCCGGTCAGGTCGGGCCGCGCAATGCGCACCATGTCGGTAAACACGCCGCCGGGGCTGATAAGGTGGACGCGGATATCCTCACGGTAGACCTCGCTGGCGAGAGACTTCGTGAACCCGGCCAGCGCGTGCTTGGAGGCGGCGTAGGCGCTTTGCAGCGGATAGCCCTTGTGCGCGACGACGGAGGCGATGTTGAGAATGGACGCGCACTCCGAGCAGCGGAGCAGCGGCAGCGCGAGATGGCAGGCGAGATAGGGAACGCGGGCATTGAGCGCCATGATGCGGTCGAACTCCGCCATGGTGGTCTCCTCGAAGGAACGCGAAAGCGCCATTCCGGCGTTGTTGACCAGAATATCCAGCCCGCCGAAGCGTTCCTTTACGGCTGCAAAGCAATCCTCCAGATAGGCGTCGTCCAGAAGGTCGCCGGGGAGCAGCAGCGTTTCCACGCCGTATTCCCGGACAGAAGCGGCCGTCGCCGCGAGCTTTTCTTCGCTCCTTCCAAGCAGCGCGAGCGAAATGCCATCCTGCGCGAAGCGGCGTGCGATGCAGGAGCCGATCCCACCGCTGGCGCCGGTGATGAGTGCGATTTTTCCTTTCAGAATCTCCATACGATTCCTCCTGCGTTCAGCGGTGAATTTGTCGGACGATGAAGCCCGCCTTGCGAAGGGTGTCCAGATCCTCGGCGGCCACGGGCAGGCCGCGTTCGCAGCGGCTTTTTACATACTGGTAGAGCCTTTCAATGTATTGCGCGTCGGCTTCCTGCACGCATTCCATCGCGGCAAGCTGATTGCCGATCCTGTGCGCGGCATCGAAGCCGAGACGATCAGAGACGCAGCCGCCCATCCGAAAAGCGTCGTTTTTGTTCATGCGCTCACATCCTTCGATACAGTATAGCGCATTTCAGCGAGAAGTTCAATAGCGGCTCAGGCGCTGGAGAACAGCAGCGGTCTGCGCGCGGGTGAGAGACTGCTTCGGCAGGAAATAGCCCTTGCTGCCCTTGAGAATGCCGAGTTTGGTGCAGAGGCCGACGCCGTCAATAGCCCATCCAGAGATGCGGGCTGCGTCCTTGTAGGTATCCACGGAGCCGGGCTTCGGATGCTTGCCGCGCATGAGGAGATAGCGCGAAACGACGGTCGCCATTTCCTCGCGCGTCAGCGTATCGTCCGGACGGAAGCTCCCGTTGTAGCCGGTCATCAGGCCGATGTCGTTTGCCCATTCGATATAGGGACGGTCGGGATCATCCGAAGAAACGTCGTTCAGCACGTCTCCGTTCTGGCGGCGGTAGCTCTTGGAGATGCCGCAGAAGCGGCCAAGGGAGGCAATGAAATCCCCACGTGTGATCTTGTGATTCGGGAGAACGTTTCCATCCGCGTCGCGCTCCAGATAGCCGCGGTCGAGGCAGAAGGTCAGTGCATCGTAGGCCCAGTGCTCTGAAAGCTTCGATTCGTCGTAATATTCCGAGCCGCTCACGCCGGCAGGCAGATTGATCCCGTTGTTCTTTGCGTCGTAGTAGACGACACCGTTTTCCGGCGTAATGCCGCGGCGCGTCAGCAGCTGTTCGACGGTCACGAATTCATAGCCCTGCGATTGCAGCTCGTCGATGGCACGGAGCGCGCCGTCCACGGTCGTTTTATAGACATCATGGCAGAGAATGATGCAGCCGTCGTAGGAATTGTTCACGATGTTGGCGTAGACAGTGTCGGCGTTGCGGTATTTCCAGTCCTCCGGATCGACCGACCAGTAAATGAGCGGCGCGTTGACGACGGATTTGACGGTCTTGTTCGCATTTCCATAGGGCGCGCGGACATAGTAGGTCTGATCACCACCCGCCTCGACCAGCAGGTCGCGCGTGGCATTGACCTCGTCGCTTACCTGTTGGGCAGTCAGCGTATTGAGATTTTTGTGGTTGTGCGTGTGATTGGCAAGCTGGTGACCGCCCGCGACGATGGCGTCAAGGACGCCGGGGTAGGCGGAAACGCGGCTGCCGGTGATGAAAAAGGTCGCCTTGACGCCGCGCTCCTCCAGCGCGTCGAGAAGGTCAAGCGTATAGTCGCCCGGGCCGTCGTCAAACGTAATGGCCATCAGCTTTGCGCCGCAGTCCTGTTCGTTTTCCGCCGCAAGGGCCGGGAGCGTCAGCGAAAGCGTAAAAATGGCACAGAGCGCCAGACAAAGTATAGAACGGAATTTATGCTGCATGGAGTCGCCACCTTTCAATTTATGACCCCATTTTACCATTTTCGTCGAGTTCCGGCAACGCTTAAAGGAAAAATTAAGAAACTGCGCAGAAAAAGGACGCTCCGTTTTCACGGAGCGTCCTCTTACTTTGGATAGGCTTAGATGTCCAGCGGATCCATGCTGAGAACCGGGTGGCCGACCTCGGAGAGGTATGCCAGCAGCTCTTCGGGATCGCCGCTTGCGCAGTTGGTCTCGTCAGCGACCATGTCGGCAAAGTTGTCGATGCCGTACATATCCTTGGCAGTTTCGTTGAGCTTGTCGCGGATCTGATCCTTCAGCTCCTTCGGGAGCCAGACCAGACGGCCAACGCCGCCCTCAGCCTTGAGGAACTTGTGCGAGGCGATGTAGTGCTTGCCGTGGCCCATGAAGCCCGGAGTCTGCACGCCGCCGCCGGTCATGGAGGCCATCTCGGAGAAGGTCATGCCGAGCGGAGTAATGCCCGCGTACTCGCGGCAGGTAATGACGACGCCCATCGAGCACGGCTCGATGCCGCAGATGCATTCGAAGCAGCCGCAGGAGGTCATCGGATCCTCGAGCAGGGAATAGAGCGTGACGTGCTCCAGCGCGCCGTGGGAATACTCGGCAACAGCTTCGTCCACGTCCTCATAACGGCCGGTGCGCTCGTCGATGCAGCGCTCCTTGGTGACGACCTGGCAGGGGCCCTGCGGGTCGAGCTCGTTGGTGGCCTTGGCGTCGAGCCAGGAAACAGCGCCGCAGAGACCGAGACGCTCGGGAGTGACGATGCAGACGTGGCTCGGAGAGAACGCCTGGCACATGATGCAGGAATAGAATACCGGCACGGACTCGTCGGTCATGGACTTCAGACGCTCGTCGCGCTTGTCAAAGACCACGTTAGCCTGCTTGCGCAGTTCGGCGTTCGGCTCGTCGCCGACGACGATGCGGACCTGGCACTTGTCAACGACCGTGTCAAATTCGGACTTGATCTTGGCATAGAGAACTTCGCCGATGTGCTTGAACTTGAAGCCGGCCTCGAAGTCAGCCTTGCTGATACGGATGCGGATCATGTCACGCTGGCCGGTGTGCATAAGACCCTCGACGCAGTTGAGGAAGGAGTGGATCTTGCGCTCAAAGACAGGCTCAAAGTCGGGCTGCATGGACTTGCCTGCGACCTCGACGGTGTAGCTCATGGAGATCTTGGAGCCGACCGGGATCTCGTCGATCTCGGGGCCGACGACCTCGATCTTGTGATCCTCGACCTCGGAGGCATCCTTGGTCGTGACAAGCTCGAAGCAATCCTTGCGGGAGCCGTCGATTTCGACCTGCATGTCGCCCTTACGGATGATCTCGCCCTCAAAGGCGGAGGAGAAGGAGACGGGAATGTCGATCTTCGTGATCTTCAGCTTGATGCCGCGCGCTTCGATGGAGGTGTCGATCCAGTCCTTGGTATCGTCATAGATAATCAGGGACTTCGGAACGGCCCACATATCGTCGTGGTCGTTGGTAATGACCGGGAAGCCGAGCTTGATGGCGCCGGCGCCGCAGGCGACGGTGATGTCGTTGACGGGCTTATAGGCGTTGACGAACGCATTGATGCGCTCGAAGGTGTACTTGTGGAAGCCCTCGACGTCGCCGGGCTGGATGGCGCCGAAGATCATGGCCGCGCGGACGACCAGAGAGATAACATGGCCGACGGACCAGATATCCTCGCCGACGGGAACGACACGGACGGGGAAGCTCATGGAAAGACCGGCTTCCACAGCCTGCTCGATGATGCCGCCGATCAGGAATACGAAAATACCGCGGGACTGATAGCCCTTAATGGTCTCGACCGCTTCCTCGGTGGAGGGAGCCGGGCCGATCATGACGACGAAGCCGGGGATATCGCCGGTGACCAGCGGAACGCCGAGCTCACGGACCTCTGCGTCGGTGAAGTGACCATGATAGTTGGTGCCTTCATACGGTGTCTGGGTCTTGACATACTTGCAGGCTTCGATCATTTCCGCGGCGATGGCAGTGCCGACGCCGGACTGGAAGATGGAGTGCGTGCGCGGCTCACGGAGCATCATGGCTTTGACATCGGCCAAAGCAGCCTGAAGCTCACCGGTGGTGGTGACCTTCTTGCCGATATAGGCATAGATACAGGCCAGGAAGTAAGCGGTGCTGGGAAGGGAAAGGGGGGCGTCGGGGCCTACTTCGGCAACGATTTTATTGACTTCTTCTTCGGCCTTGGCGAACATTTCGTCAGAGCCGTTAAAGACGCGTTCGAACAATGTTTTCATTGTGCGTTCATTCCTTTCAGATCAGATTCATTCTTCAGAATCGATTTTTGCCTTGATGGCGCGGATCTCATCCAGCGCCTCGGGGCTGCAATCGTAAGGGGAAAGGCCCTTCCGGTCGGCGTCGATCACGTCGCCGTTGTAGCGGATAAAGCCGAGCAGATCGGCTTCGGGAATGCGGCTGCGGATGAACTCGCGGTCGGAGTCGTCGCGGATCTTGTTGGCCACGACGCGCACCTTGTGGATGCCGAGGTCGGCGGCGAGCTTCTTGACCTTTTCGTATGTCTGGACGCTGCGCGCGCCCGGCTCAATGACCACGATGAACTGATCGACCATGCTGGCCGTACCGCGTCCGAGGTGCTCGAGACCGGCCTCCATGTCCATCACAACGACGTCGTCCTTGCGGAATACCAGGCTCGACAGCAGCGCCTTGAGCATCACATGCTCCGGGCAGACGCAGCCGGAGCCGCCGGTATCGACCGTGCCCATCACGAGAAGCTTGACGCCGTTGATCTCCTTGGCCAGCTTGTCCGGCAGGTCGGAGACCTCGGGATTGAGCTTATAGAAGGAGTTCTGGTCGTTGACGCCGGTGCGCTCCTTGGCAAGCTGCTTCATCTTGGAGACAGGCACGATGGCGTTGACCTCTTCCTCGCTCAGGCCAAGCGCCAGACCCAGATTTGCGTCCGGATCGACGTCGGCAGCGAGAACGGTGCGGCCCTCGTCGGCGTAAAGTCTTGCGAGCGTGGAGGCGAGCGTCGTTTTGCCGACGCCGCCCTTGCCGGTAATTGCTACTTTCATAGGGGAAAGACCTTCTTTAATCAAAAATCAGATGCCGAGCGCGGTACGCTTTGCTTCGATGCATTCGATCATCTTGTCGCCCAGCTTTTCGATGTCGGTCTCGACGACGAAGTGCGCCTCGACCCACTCCTTGCAGCCGGTCTCGCCCTGGAGAAGCTCCGTGATCTCGCTGGAGCCTTTGGAGTACGGATCGACGCCGAGGAAGGTATCGATGCCGGTGGCGACGACGTAGTTGCCGATGGAGACGGCCTTCTCGGACATCCACTCCGGTGCGCAGCCGCACAGCGGGATCTGGGAGATGTTGATGCCCCAGTCCTTGGCGATGTCGGAGGCGAGGACCATCATACGGGAAATATCGACGCAGGAGCCCATGTGCAGGACGGGCGGAATGCCGACCAGCTCACAGACACGGCGCAGACCCTCGCCGCAGTATTCCTTCGCGTCCGGATCCATGAGGCCGGCCTTGGCGGCAGCCTGCGCGGAGCAGCCGGAAAGAATGACGATGATGTCGTTCTTGAGGAGCTTCTTCATCAGCTCGATATGGGCGGTGTCGGGACGGACCTTCGGGTTGTTGCAGCCGACCATGGCGACCGCGCCGCGAAGAACGCCGGACTTCACGACATCGACCAGCGGACGGGTCGTGCCGGTGAGATCGACGTGAGAGTTGGTGACGCCGTCCAGGCACTTCTTGATGGCTTCGACCGAGTAGCCGACACGGGCCTTGGTCTTGAGCTGGGGAATGTGGACCAGCTCGGGATTGCGGTTCTTGAAGTTCTCGACTGCCATTTTGACGATCGCCTTGGCGTTCTCGGCAGCGGTCTCCTCATGGAACTCGATGAAGTCGGAATCCGGCATCCGGGCGATGGGGGAGGTGGTAACGAACTTGGTATGGAAGCACTTGGAAAGCGGGCCAAGTGCCGGGAAGATGCACTGCACATCGACGACGATGGCTTCGCAGGCACCGGTAAGTACGACGTTTTCCTGCTGGAGGAAGTTGCCGGCCATCGGAATGGCCTCACGCATGGCGACCTCGTTGCCGGTGCAGCAGACGCCGGCAATGTTGATGCCCTTGGCGCCGACGGACTTGGCAAGCGCGACCATCTCGGGATCCTGCGCATAGAAAACGATCATTTCGGAGAGGGAGGGATCATGGCCGTGGACAATGATGTTGACCATGTCCTTTTCCATGACGCCGATGTTGGCGGTGGTATCCATGGGCTTCGGCGTGCCGAACAGGACGTCGGAGAACTCGGTGCCCATCATAGAGCCGCCCCAGCCGTCAGACAGACCGGCGCGCAGAGACTGCTTGATGAGTGCCTCAGGCAGGGAAGAACAGCCCATGTGGGTCATGTGCATGGCCTGAGAGACTTCGCGGTCGATGGCGCGTGGCTCGATTCCGGCGTTGTGCCAAAGCTCCTGGGTATGCTCCGGAGCGCGCTTCAGGAAGCGCTGTACGCCAAAGGGCTTGCCGTATTCGAGCAGGCCGGCCTCGGCAACCTCATGGGCCAGATCATAAATGTCCTTGCCCTCGGTCTCGATGCCCCATTCATGGGCGATGCGCTTCAGTTTTTCAGGATCCTTGACCTGATAGGAGCCGCCTTCCTTGGTCTGATACAGGGTGTGGCAGATCTGACGGCCGTGGTCGGAGTGCGTGGCAGAGCCGCCGGCGGTGAAACGCAGATAGTTTCTGCCGACAATGCCGTGGACATCGCAGCCGCAGATGCCGCGCGGGGACTTCGGCGTGATACGGCAGGGGCCCATGGAGCAAATGCGGCAGCAGGTACCGGCTTCACCGAAGCCGCAGTGGGGAGTCTGATTCTTGACACGCTGCTGCCAGGAATCCGCGCCAACCTTCTTGCCGGTTTCAAGCAATTCGTTGGTGGCGGCTTCCATCTGTTCAATAGTGATTAAGCGATCCCAATCCATTGATGATGTTTCCTCCTAAACTTGTTCTCGTCATTGGACGGAGGCTGCGGTCACGCGCCTCCGGCGGGGATTTGTTTGATCGATCCGATCCAAAGAACCGATACTGGCGAGTCCTGCGTGTGAAACCGATTTGCACGCAGGCATACGCCGACACAGTTTAATTCCATTTTAACAAGGGGTGGGGAGAATGTCAACATGCGAACGCAAAATAAGCTTGTGATTCCCGATAAACATATCCAAAAGAAAAGCCCCCGCAGCGCTGCTGCGGAGGCTCGGCAAGGCTTGGGATCCGGCGTTCAGGAAACGCCCGGCTTTGCCGTATGAATCACCAGATGGGGATATGTCATGGAGATGCCGTCCTCGTCAAAGACGCGCTTGACGTTTTCCAGCACATCGAAGTAGACGCTCCAGTAATCCGCGTTTTTGACCCAGAAGCGGAGCGTATATTCGATGGCGTTGTCGCCGTAGCTGCTGACGCGGGCGAAAACCGGCTCGATGGGAAGAACGCGCGGGTCCTGCGCGGCCTTGACGAGCGCGGCCTTGACCTTTTCGATGTCGTCGTCATAGCTCGCCGAGACGCTCAGCACGACGCGGCGGTCCTCCTCAGTGGAGAAGTTCGTGATGCTTCCGGAGACGGCCTGTGAGTTGGGGATGGAAATGAGCCGCCCGTCGATCGTGACGAGCTTCGTGGACAAAATGCCGATCTCACGGACGGTGCCCTGTAAGCCGGAGATCTCCACAAAATCGCCGACCTGATAGGGCTTCGAGGTCAGAAGCATGACCGCGCTGGTCATATTCGTCAGTGCGCTCTGCACAGAGAGGGAAACGGCCAGACCGGCGATGCTGAAAATTGCCAGCAGGGAGGAAGTGTCGATCCCGAGCGTTCCGGCAATGAGCATGATGGCGATGAATACCAGAACCAGCTTGACGAGCGTGCGGATGAAGCTGTGCATGGTGGTGTGGATCTTTGACTTTTCAAGCAGGCGGCCGGTCAGCCGCATCAGCAGCTTGATGAATACCACACAGACGATGAGCAGGATCGCCGCGGCGATGATCTTGGAAAGCGCGTTCGCGCCGAGGTATTTCTCCCAGAAGGAGTGCGCGGTTTCGGCGGTGCTTCCGAGCGCGGCCTCCACGCCGGAGGTGACCGCCTGAAGATCGGTTTCGGGCATTGGTAAGACTTCCTTTCAAAGCTTCGCTCCGCGCAGCACTTGCGCGGAGCGAACCTGTTTAATGATTATCCTCTGCGGAGGACACTTCTGCAGCGTCCGCATCGGCGGTCTTGCCGGTCAGCCGCTTCGTGTCGGCGTTGACGTAAGCCATGAACTCGTCGCCGGTGATGGTCTCCTTCTGGAGCAGGTAAAGCGCGATCTCGTCGAGCAGAGAGCGGTTTTCCGTCAGAAGCTTCTTCGCAGCGTCGTAGCACGCGGCCAGCAGCTTCCGAATCTCCGAATCGACCTCGGAGGCTGTGGAATCGGCGCAGGTCATGGAGATCGTATCGTCGAGATACTGGCTGTTCACAGTGGACAGCGCCATGAGGCCAAATTTGTCGCTCATGCCGAAGCGCGTAATCATATTGCGGGCGATGTTCGTCGCACGCTCGATGTCGTTGGCGGCGCCGGTCGTCTGGACGCCGAATACAAGTTGCTCCGCAGCGCGGCCGCCCAGCAGTGTTTCCAGCTCGACGGTCAGCTCTTCCTTGGAGCTGAGGAACTTTTCCTCCTCCGGGAGCTGCATCGTGTAGCCGAGCGCGCCGGAGGTGTGGGGGACAATGGTGATCTTGGAGACGGGCTGCGTATGCTTCTGGAGCGCGGCGACCAGCGCGTGGCCGACCTCGTGGTAGGAAACGATGCGCTTTTCCATATCGGTCAGGACGGTGCCCTTCTTTTCCGTACCGGCAATGACCGTCTCGAACGAGACCATCAGATCCTGCTGATTGACGGCCTTACGGCCCTGACGCACGGCGCGGAGCGCCGCTTCGTTGACAAGATTGGCGAGGTCTGCGCCGACGGCGCCCGCCGTCGCCTGCGCGATCTTATGCAGATCGACGTCCTCGGCGAGCTTGATGTTTTTGGTGTGGACGCGGAGCGTCTGATAGCGACCCTGAAGATTCGGCCGGTCTACCTCGATGCGGCGGTCGAAGCGCCCCGCACGGAGCAGCGCCTTGTCGAGAATTTCGGGGCGGTTGGTCGCGGCCAGAATAACGACGCCCTTGCTGGAATCAAAGCCGTCGATCTCGGCCAGCAGCTGATTGAGCGTCTGCTCACGCTCGTCGTTGCCGCCGAAGCGGGAATCACGGGTGCGGCCGATGGCGTCGATCTCGTCGATGAAAATGATGGCGGGCGCGACCTTGTTGGCCTCCTGGAAGAGGCTGCGGACGCGGCTTGCGCCGACGCCGACGAACATTTCCACAAAGTCGGAGCCGGAGATGGAGAAGAACGGGACGTTCGCCTCACCGGCGACCGCCTTGGCCAGCAGCGTTTTGCCAGTGCCGGGAGAGCCGACCAGCAGCGCGCCCTTCGGGAGCTTCGCGCCGATGGCGGCGTATTTCTGCGGATAATGCAGGAAATCAATGATCTCCACGAGGGATTCCTTGGCCTCGTCCTGACCGGCAACGTCGGCAAAGGTCACGCCGGTCTGCTTTTCCATGTAGACCTTGGCTTTGTTTTCGCCGATCCCGCCAATGCCTCCGAAGCCGCCTCCGCCCATTTTCTTGGCCATGCTCCGCATGAGGCTGAACAGCAGGTAGAGCGCCAGGAAGGGAACGATCCATGTGACGACAAAGGCAACAACGGGGCTGATCTCCTCGGGAAGCTCGGTGTTATAGGCAATGCCGAGACGGTCGAATTCGTCCGTCAGCTCGGTGGTGTCCTGATTCGGAATGAGACCGGTGTAGTAATACTTTTTCTGTGACTTCTTGGCAGCCTCTTCCTTAGTAAGGATAATGAGCCGGTCGTCCGACTTGAACGAGACCTCGCTGATTTTGTCCTCGGCCATCAGCTCCTTGAATTCGGTGTAGCTGATCTGCGTCAGATAGGCGTTTGAGACGGCGTTATAAAGCATGTTGATGAGCAGCGTTGCGACCAGCGCGGCCACGACCAGCAGCATGATGCGTCTGCCCTTATTGTCGTCATTGTCGGTATTCGGCATCTTATTTTTCTGATTTTTCGGATCCTGATTCAAATCCGGGCACCTTCTTTCTATAGCGGAAAACGGCAAAAACACCGTTCGATCTGCGGTGGGAACATCTTATCATACCCAAAATCGTTTGACAAGAACCGCAGACGAACAAGCGGTAAATTTTCTGTGAATTTCAGATTTCTTTATAGTTGTTTCCGGAGACAAGACCTGCTATAATATGCTCGTATTATTGTGTACTGGAGAGGGAACCATGAGGGATAATCAGGAACGCAGAAAGGATCTCCGGCGTGACAATGCGCAGCGCCGCCCGTTCGCAGCGGCGGAAGAGCGCGACGACGCCGATAACATTCTCGAGGGCCGCAACGCTTTGACGGAGGCGCTGGCCTCTGGGCGCGCGATCGATAAGGTGTTCATTGCCGAAGGCAATACCGACCGTGCTCTGGCGCGGCTTGCCGCGCAGGCACGGCAGTCCGGCGCGGTCGTGGTCGAGACCGACCGCAGAAAGCTCGATCAGATGTCCGCAACCGGCGCGCATCAGGGCATTATCGCCATGGTCGCCGCGCACAGCTACGCGACGGTGGACGATATTCTGGCGCTGGCGCGGGAGCGCGGCGAGGCTCCGCTCATCGTGATCTGCGACGAGCTTTCCGACCCGCATAATCTCGGCGCGATCATCCGCACGGCGGAGTGCGCAGGCGCGCACGGCGTCATCATTCCCAAGCGCCGGAGCGTCGGCCTGACGGCGGTCGTCGGCAAGGCGTCGGCAGGCGCGCTGGAATATATGCCGGTCGCGCGCGTTTCCAACGTGACCGCCGCGATCAAGGAGCTGAAGGCGCAGGGCGTCTGGGTGTTCGGCACGGCTGCCGACGGCGCGACGCCGCTGACGGGCGCAGACCTCAAAGGCCCCGCCGCCATCGTGATCGGAAACGAGGGCGAGGGCATGAGCCGCCTCGTGGCGGAAAGCTGCGATTTCAAGGTCAGCATCCCGATGAAGGGAAAAATTTCTTCACTCAATGCCTCGGCGGCGGCAGCCATTTTGCTGTATGAGGCCGTTCGCCAGAGAGGATAAACCTACCGCGACATTCAGGAGTCAGCATGGAAGAATTACCGCAGAAGCAGAATCCGGAACAACTGCATACAGACGAAGCGCCCGTGCAGGAGCCGGAGTATACCCTTGAGGAGATCATGCGGGAATTCGGCGGCTGGACAAAGCGGGAGGAGGAGCCTGCGCCGAAGGCTCCCGAGCCTGTAGAGGCGGCTGCGCAGGAAGGCAGACCGCAGGACGCGGCGGAGCCTCCGCCGGAGCAGCAGGCACAGGCGCTGAAAAACGGCGATACAATCCGCTTCACGCCGATCCGCGAAGAGGACGTGGAGGCGGAGCGCCCAAAGATCTGGACCTATCAGGGCGAGCCTGCGCCGGAGCCAGCCGAGACGGATCCGTCCGACCCGGAGCAGGCGGAGGCGCGTGCGCGCCGCGCCCGTGCAGAGCGTGAGGAACGCAAACGGCACAAACGCATGGAGCGGCTGCAAAAAAAGCAGGAGCAGGCGAAAAAGCCCGCCCGTCCGCCGGAGCAGCCGGAGCGCGTGTACGCCTCCGCTGCGGAGGCGTATCAGGCCTATGCGAAGAAAAGCTCTATGAAGGGGCGGACGATCCTTTCCTTTATTCTGTGCCTTCTGTCGGCGGCTATGCTGGTGCTGTGCAATTATTCTGTCGCGGGCGTTGATCTGACGCAGAAAAGCGGACTGCTGTCCGGAGGAATGCTGATTGTCATGCTGCTCCAGACGCTGCTTGCCTACGACATTTTTTTGAGCGCGATCGGACGCTGCATCCGCCTGCGCTTTGACCACATTGCGCTGCTCCTGCTGCTGGTGCTGGTGACGGCGCTGGACGCGGTGGGGGCGCTGATGTCCGGACGCATCCCGTTCTGTACGGCGGTTTCCGTGGAGCTGACGATGGCGCTCTGGGGCGAATTGCAGCTGAGGCTTGCCAAGCGGAAAACCGCGCGGGCCGTCTGCAATATGCAGGAGCCGTTTGCCGCTGTGCGCGAGGAAAAGGCGTGGAGTGGAAAGGACTGCATTTTCCGCGCATCCGGCGATGAAAAGCAATTTGTGTATCAGCTGGAGCTTCCGGACGCGACGCGGCGCGTCATGCGCGTCTACGCGCCAGTCACGGCGGGGCTTACGGCGCTGCTGGCCGTGATCGCCGCGCTCCGGCCGGACGGGAACTTCCTCTGGTCGTGGGCGGCCATGCTGCTGGCAGGGTATCCGATCGGCATTCTGATCGCGTATCCGCGTCCGTTTGCGATTCAGTCGCGGCGGCTCAGCCGCGGAGGCACGGCGGTCGCGGGGTGGCAGGGCGCGAAAAATCTCGGCGGAGAATGCGCTGTCGCCATTGAGGACGCCGACCTGTTCCCGCCGGAAAATGTGACGCTCAACGGCATGAAGATCTATTCCGACCGCTACGTTCCGCAGGTCATCGGTTACGCCGCTGCCGTCGTGGAGACGGCGGGAAGCGGCCTTGTGCCGCTCTTCCGCGAAATTCTGAAGAGCCAGAACGGGCGGCATTATACCGTCGATACCTTCCGCCGGTATGAGGGCGGGGGACTCGGCGCGGAGATCGGCGGGGACGTGATTCTGATGGGCTCGCTCGGCTTCATGAAGCTGATGCGCGTCCGGATGTCCGAGGGAACGCGGCTGCGGCAGGCGGTCTATATGGCCATCAATGGGGAGCTTGCGGTCGTGTTTGCGCTCAACTACGCGCCTGCGCCGCGGGTAAAGGCCGACCTTCTGTGCATTTCGCGCCTGAAGGGCCTTCTGCCGGTCCTTGCAACGCGCGACTTCATGATCACGCCGCAGTTCCTCAAGCAGCGCTATAAGCTCTCTCCCGACCGGATCGAATTCCCGACCGTGGAGGAACGCGCGCGGCTCTCCGCGCCGGAAGCGCTTCGGAAGCCGAAGCAGGGGGCACTGATGGTCAGAAGCAGCTTCTCCTGCTTCGTGACGGCGGTTTCCGGCGCGCGCTCGATGCGCAGCGCGACACGGACGGCGGCCGGTATCTCCATCGCTGGAAGCGTGATCGGGACAGCGGTCCTGTTCTTCCTGACTTTTATCGGTTCCTCGCAGGCGGTCTCGGCATGGAATCTGGCGCTCTATACGCTTTTGTGGCTGCTTCCGCCGCTGCTTGTGACGAGTCTGAGCGGCAGAGTATGAGCGTTTTGACGGCCACGGCAAAAGAAATTCGCATTTTTGTGGTGAAACTGTAAGATTGTGTTTGCAATCTTCGTGATATTCGTTTATAATGAAATTTAAGAGTCGGCTAAAATGTGTATGCCGAGAGGCATTCTGCGCGCCCGGCGCAGTGTGTCTGGAGAAAGGAGAACGTAAACTATGGGCTATACTGCCAATGAGATTCGCAACATTTGTCTGCTGGGCCATGGCGGCGACGGTAAATCCGCGCTGTGTGAAAGCATGCTCTTCACGACCAAGTCGATCACCCGTCTGGGCAAGCGCGCCGACGGCACGACCGTTTCTGACTTCGACGACGAAGAGAAGAAGAGACAGTATTCGATCTCTACTTCCGTTATCCCCGTCGAGTATAATAAGTGCAAGATCAATGTTCTCGACAACCCCGGTTATTTCGACTTCGCCGGACAGATCGTTCAGTCGCTGCGCGTTGTGGACGCGGGCCTGATCTGCGTCACCGCCAAGAGCGGCATCGGCGTCGGCACCGAAAAGGGCTGGAAGTACCTCGCAAAGGCGAATCTGCCTGCGATGTTCTATGTTTCCAAGCTCGACGAGGAGCACGCCAACTATTTCGGCACGGTCGATTCCCTGAGAAGCACCTTCGGCAACACGGTCATTCCGTTCGTGTTCCCGATCCTGAACGGCGACGCGGCTGTCGGCGTTGTCGATCTGCTGGCCAAGAAGGCATATGATGCCTCCGGCAAGGAGATCGCGCTTCCGGCTGACGCCGAGGAGAAGATCGAAGAGTACATGATGGAGCTCAACGAGCAGATCGCGGAGACCAGCGAGGAGCTCATGGAGAAGTTCTTCATGGAGGAGCCGTTCACCGAGGAAGAGATCCTCACCGGCGTCAAGGCCGGTATCCGTGAGCGCACCATCACCCCCGTGTTCTGCGGCTGCGCCATGTCCGGCCTCGGCACGGCCGTCCTTCTGAACGACCTTGTCAAGTTCGCTCCCAACCCGCTGGAGGGCAAGCCCATGACCGCAGTCGAGGACGACAAGGAAGTCGAATTCAAGCTTGACCCGAAGGGCAGCCCCATGGCGTTCGTTTTCAATACCATGGCTGACCAGTACGGCAAGAACTCCTACTTCAAGGTCATTTCCGGCGACATGGAGGATACCCTGTCCGTCGTCAATGCCCGCACGGGCGACACCGAAAAGCTCGGCAACATGTTCTTCCCGAAGGGCAAGGACAACACCAAAACCTCCAAGGTCTGCTGCGGCGATATCGGCGTTTTCACGAAGCTCGCTTCCGTCAAGACCGGCGATACGCTGGGTCTGGCCGGCAAGACCGTGACCATCAAGGGCATGACCTATGACGAGCCGATGTACAAGATGGCTGTTTACGCAAAGGTCAAGGGCACTGAGGACAAGATCGCTACCGGTCTCGTCAAGCTGAACGAGGAAGATCCCTCCTTCACCTATGGCAACGATCCCGAGACCAAGGAGCTTATCATTGCCGGTACCGGCGATATGCAGCTCTCCGTCCTGATGTCCAAGCTCCAGAGCAAGTACAAGGTCGAGGCTGTTCTCAAGCCCGCCAAGATCGCATACCGCGAGACCATCAAGAAGAAGGTCGAGATCCACGGCCGTCACAAGAAGCAGTCCGGCGGCCACGGCCAGTTCGGCGACGTTTACATCCGCTTCGAGCCGCAGTCCGAGTCCGAAGAAATGATCTTCGCGGACGAGACCGTCGGCGGCTGCGTGCCGAAGAACTTCATCCCGTCCGTCGAAAAGGGCCTGCGCAACTGCGTCGGCAAGGGTGTCCTCGCCGGTTATCCGGTCGTGTTCCTGAAGGCAACGCTGTACTTCGGCTCCTACCATCCCGTTGACTCCTCCGATATGGCGTTCCAGACCGCTGCCGGCATCGCCTACAAGGAAGGCCTGCCCACTGCCGGCCCGACCCTGCTGGAGCCGATCGGCGAGCTGAAGGTCGTTGTCCCCGATTCCAACATGGGCGATATCAACGGCGATCTCAACAAGCGCCGCGGCCGCGTGATGGGCATGAACCCCGACCCCGAGAACCCCGGCTACCAGATCGTCGAGGCGGAAGTCCCGATGGGCGAGATGAGCAGCTACACCATCGACCTTCGCGCTATGACGCAGGGCCGCGGCAGCTACACGCTGAAGTTCGTCCGCTATGAGGAAGTCCCGCAGATGAACCAGGCCAAGATCATCGAAGAGGCCAAGAAGGAAGCGGAAGAGAAGTAATTCTCCTACATTCATAATGCTCCAGCCGCCCCCGGTTATCCGGGGGCGGCTTTTTATATTCCGCATACGGAGCCAGGGTGTATTCTTCCAACTCCCAACGCACCCGGACAGCGGGTCTTTTCACGCTGTGCCATTTTTCCTTGGAATACGTCAGTATTCCTGCGAAAAAATGTCTTGCTCAACGCAAAAATTCCTCGCTGCAGGTCACATTGGGAGTTCTCAAATACACCCTAAGTTGGGAAAGCCGCGGCAGCGCCCTTTAGCGCAGGGCGCTCATCCATCCAATAAAGTTAGAAAGCGCTCCGGCATTTTTCTGCCGGAGCGCTGTTGCTTGTGTATTTTTGGCCTTATTGGGTATCGCCGGAGGGGGTGTCGGAATCGTAACCGGCGGCGCGGTAGACGCAGGCATTCGGTACCGGGCGGCCATCCGACGAAACGCCGTTTGCACAGCGCGTCAGATATTCGCCGTTGTACCACATCATGCCGCTGGCGCCGCCATCGACGTTGATGGCCTGCTCACAGTTGTGGTTCTTGAGAATCTCCGCGCAGTGCGCAATGTCCGTACCCCAGCTTCCCGAGGCGCCGCGGCCCTCGATCACGAGCATCAGAATTTCATATTTATCGCTCTGGCCGATGCAGGAGCGCGGGTTCAATTCTGACCACCATTCATTGACAAGCACCTCGCCGTCCACGATCATGGCAGGCTCGAACTCAAACGCGTCCGTGCAGTTTTCACTGATTGGGTCGGTCGTTGCCTTGATGTACATGAGATTGTCGTCGTGCAGTTCCATGCGGGAGAATTTGTGCCAGCCGCTGTTGGTTGCGTGATAATCGACGTTGTATTCTGTGCCCTGCGCCATGCAGTAGCCTGCCAGACGGCCACCATTGCCCTGACCGAGGACACCGTTCGGGCTGACATCGATGAAGCCGCTGGCCGTGATGCCGAGAATGCCGCCTTCAACGTTCTGGACGATCTCACCAACGGTCTGGCCGCTGCCCTTGGAGAAGGGGTCGGTGCCCTGAGAAATGTTGGCGGAGGTGCCAATGCAGAGCAGGGAGGGATCCTTTGCAATTGCAAGAACACCGCGCCAGCCACTGCCCTTTACGCGGACAAAAAGAATTTTGTTCGGTGCGTCAATGGCAAGCACCTGCTCGCCCTGCGTGGTATAGATGCTGGTGCCGTTGTCGTTAAGGCCTGCTTCGTTGATGTAAATGCCGCTCCAGCCGTTGTCAAGCGTCTCCGGATGCTCCGTCAGATAAGCCTGCCACGTCTCCGGGTCAAGCTCCCAGAAAAGCTCCTCGAAGGCTGCCTTTTCCTGCGCCTCGATCTCCTCGGGCGTCAATTCCTTCGGAGGTTCCGGCTCCTGGACCTCTGTGTCAATGGGGCGCGTGTTCTCCTCCGGCTGTGTGGGCGTGGTATCCGGCTGCTCCGGTACGTCTGTGGAAGGCTCGTCCGGGGCCGGAGTTTCGGGATCCGTCTTGCCCCAGCTGCTGGTCTTACCGTCCAGACGTGCGGCGGCGGCGGTATTGCGGTCGATCACGTCCTGAACGACGCTCTTCGGAAGCAGGCGCGTGGCCAGCCACTGATGGCGCATGGTTGCCAACGCAGTATTGATGTAGGTATCGCGCAGCTGCGCCACGAATGGGATCGTTGTGTAGGCAGCAAAGAAATACAGCCCCTCCAGACACAGGATCACCGTCAGAAAGATCGCCAGCTTTTTCAGCGGCTTTTTCTTTTTCGGCGCGCGCGTTTTTGCAAGGCGGGCCGCGGAACGACGGCTGCCGAACAGTTTCATTTGACTCATTTTACAGTTTCTCCCCGATTTCAGGATAATCACTCTGCACATTCTAGCACAGAATCTGTCAGGAATCAAATCTTTCTGTGAAAACTTTAGGAAATATTCAGATTTCTGTCGCCTTTTCAAAAAAACGGCCTGAAAAGCGGAAGAACGCAAAAAAAGAGCGGCCCGAAGGGTAGTTTCCAATAAGACAGTACGAGAACATTACTGACATAGGGTAGCTGCCGTACAGGAGTGCGACAAGAAAAATTGGCGATACTTGGTTTTCATAACCAGGTATCGCCTTTTTCTATCTTTAACAGAATGTTTGAATCTTATTGGAGGTACATATGATGCAGGAACTGAACTATATTCGTTGCGGTGATTACTATATTCCCGATATTCGCTTACCGAAGGAAACCAGACCTATTGGTCGTTGGGGGCGTATGCACAGAGATTATATCAAGGAGCACAACCCCATCCGCTTCAATGATCTGTGTCTTAGCGGTGAAGTGTGGACTTATCTGGCTGATTTGAACGAGCAGGCACAGAGCCGCCTTGAACTTATCATCGAGCAGATGAAGGCATCTGAGGGCGTGACAGAGGGCATGAAGCAGCACAATCAGATGACATGGGTTAGAGCTATGAACAGCATCCGCAACCGAGCTGAGGAAGTCGTCCTTCGTGAAATGATCTACGAGGAGGATGCCGTATGAGAATCCTTGAAGAATTTTGGTACGGCAACATCGAGCCAACCGAGTATGACACATCCTCTTGCAAAGAATACAAGAAACTGTTGGAGCTGATTTGCAGGAATGAAGAAAAACTCCAAGCAACCATGACAGACGAACAGAAAGATTTATTCGAGAAGTACGCAGACTGTGTGCAAGAATATCAAACCATCACGGATTGTCTAATCTTCCAGAACAGCTTTAAGCTGGGCGCACGAATGATGTTAGAGGTCATGGAAGAATAACCGAATATTGCAAGCGGGACTTGCGCTCCAATGGGGTGCAAGTCCCGCTTTAATTCTACACTTATTTTAGAGAGTAGGAATCGTCCAATCACGGTGCCAATTGGCAAACAAGTACTTATCAAATTCAAAGAACTGCGTTTCGGTGTACGGGAAGAAGTGGTTTTTCGTTCCTACATTGTTTATGTAAGGAGTCGATAAAGCTCTAAGCTCATATGTTTTATAGAGTTGGCAAGGCAGTAATTGTTTGAACAAGGCAAAATTGAATGATGTGCCTACTTCTAAGTGTTGGCATATCTCAGAGAGACTTTCTTCTCCATTATATTTTGCAAACAAAACTAAATTTACACCAACATTGCAGGCGAGCAATTCACTTGGTATTTGTTTTGAGTAATAGGTTATACCATCCAGTTTTCTTCTCTTGCAGGCAAGCATAAGCATCTGTGGCAAGATGTACTCAGACTTAAAATTACGATTTGTTTCCTCAACTTTATACGAAGTACAAAGAGTCAGTACAAAAAGTTTCAAGAGACTAATAACATAATTCTCATTTTCTGACTCACTCAAAGTATTTTCACTTTCGTTAAATGCATATAAGGCGCTTATCGAAACAGTCAAGTTTAATACTTTTTGGGTATTATCCAAAAGAATAGGTGCGACATTGAAACGATGATCCGCTGGACATCCCATCTCCACCCAACAAGCGTAAGATGAATTACCCAAATACAAACAAGGCAATCCCGGTATACTAAATCGTTCACTTTTGACAATGTGACGCTTGTTGAAAGGAATATGCAGCATATCTTCTGACGAGAACTCAACAACATTCTCAGACAATCTTGCTCGGAAAAACTGTACCTCAGAATAATCTGGTCCCCCGCCAGGGAACGCAATACTACTGTTAATATCCGTAATTGCCGGAGCTGCATCATTAAACTCATCAAGCATTTCGTTCACGATAAGTTGTGCATCAACCAGATCTCCCTGATAGTACAGAATGATAGATGAAATAATCTTTTTACGGTATTCTTTAACGGCAAGGACAATTTTATCGGAAGCTCCGCATCTTTCTAATTCAAAAACAAGGTCAGCAAGTTTTTCGACTATTCCAGGGTAATATTCATTATCTCTTTTAACAACAAGCGGCATTGCAAATTTTTGAAAATCAATTTTCTCTATCCAAGGATAAATGCTCATAATCTTCCTTCTTTCTATTCGCAAACGCAGTATACATACTGAAAGTACGTCAATAACGCAGAATATCATTTATAAATTACCCAATGGGTGATTTTATTATAGCATATATGTGAAGCATTCAACAACTACTAATGTATCATTTTGTTGATTTCCTCACGCTTTCGTGATATGATAATTCTTAATGTAAGGAGGGACTCGCTATGGCTGTAACATACAAAAAGTTATTTCACTTGCTGATCGACAAGGGTATGACCAATGCCGAGCTGATGGAGAAAGCCGGCTTTAGTGCCAATATCATTACCCGTATCAAGCGTGACAATTATATTTCTCTCGATAGTATTGAGAAGATTTGCAAAACTCTTGGTTGTGGGGTTGACGATATTTTAGAATTTACGGATGAGGAGAAATAAAAATGGCTAAAAACACAGTACAATCCGTTGAACCGAATATTGCCGACTTGGTGAATGGCTGGCTCAAATCATATAAAGTGGATTATAAATTGGAGCAGGAGTCCTTGAACACGGAAATCGATCAAGCCCTAAATGATTATTTTTCCAAGAACGGCGGCAAGGGCGGCAATCGCCCTGATGCAAAGCTACTCCTACAAGCCAATGATGGGAAATACTATCCGATTTTGATTGAATACAAAGGATACAAAGATAAACTTGTAAAGCTGGATGCTGAAGGAAATGTTGCAAACAGAAACGCAAAGAACCAACCTGATTATACAAATATCAACTCTTATGCGGTGAACGGTGCAGTTCATTATTCTAATGCGGTTCTGCACTACACAAGTTATACGGATGTTATCGCCATTGGCGTTACGGGCTACAAGGATGCTAGCGGGAAGCTAAAACATTTGATCGGCGTTTACTACAAAATTGGCTTAAATACAGATTTTACTGGGAAGCTGTTCAACGAAATGTATTCATGGCTTGGCTTCACACAGGATCAGCTCAACGATGTGGTTTTAACACCGCCCTATGTTGCGACCCTTCTGTGCCGCCTTGCAAGAGTAAATAAAGATTCTTTTGTGTGGGACTTTGCCACTGGCTCGGCAGGTCTGCTGGTAGCAGCCATGAATGAAATGTTGGCTGATGCCAAGAAGAAAATTAAGTCGCCCGAAGAGTTAGCACGCAAGTCAGCGGGAATTAAAGCAAACCAGTTATTGGGTCTGGAAATCCTATCCAATGTTTATATGCTTGCTGTTCTCAACATGATTATGATGGGCGACGGTAGCTCCAATATTTTGAACAAGGACTCTCTGAAATTTGATGGTCATTATGGTTTTGGCAAAACTGATGAGAAGTTCCCGGCAGACGCATTTATTTTGAATCCGCCTTACTCTGCGGAGGGTAATGGAATGATTTTTGTGGAGAAAGCTCTTTCCATGATGGAAAAGGGATATGCTGCCATTATCATTCAAAATTCCGCAGGCTCTGGCAAAGCAGCGGAATACAATAAGCGTATTTTGGAGCACAGCACACTTCTTGCAAGCATCAAAATGCCAATAGATTTGTTTATCGGAAAATCCAGTGTGTTGACTAACATATATGTATTCCGTGTTGGAGAGGCTCACCAAAAGGATGATGTTGTAAAATTCATTGATTTTTCTAACGATGGATATACCCGCTCCGATCGCAAAAAGGCAAGCAAAAACTTATTTGATACAGATAGGGCAAAAGAACGCTATCAGGAAGTTGTTGATTTGGTTCGTTTCGGGAAAACGAAGCTCAGTATTCTTACAGAAAAAGAATACTACGAGGGGCATATTGATCCAGATAACGGAAGTGACTGGAATCAAGCTGCTCCGATCGACACAAAACCAACTTTGGATGATTTCAAAAAGACAGTAAGTGATTATCTCGCTTGGGAAGTATCGACACTTCTGAAAAATCAGCCTGCGGAGGATGACCGCCTGGGAAAATAGAAGCCTCACTTAATGAAAAATTACAAGCGGTTAAGTGGGGCAAATATACGCTTGGAGATTTGTTTGAAGTAGATTCTTATACGAAGAGATTCGACGCAAACAAAGTAGTTGTCAAAGAAAAAGGTGAATATCCGTACATAGTCCGAACAAGTATAAATAACGGGCAGAAAGGATACATCGACGAAGATAAACGATACTTAAACGAAGGTAATACAATTGCATTTGGTCAGGACACCGCTACAATGTTCTACCAAGAAAAACCCTATTTTACAGGGGATAAAATCAAGGTATTAAGACCCAAGCTCAGTAGGTTCAATAAAAATAATGCTCAATTTTTCCTTGTTGCAATGAGAAAGCCGTTTGAGCTGTTTTCTTGGGGAACTTCAAGTTACAATGTTGAGATAATCAAAAATCAAAGAATCGTTTTGCCTGTCAAAGACGGCGAAATCGACTTTGATTTTATGGAATCATTTGTAGCTGAGCTGGAAGCTCAGCGGGTAGCTGAGCTATCCGCTTACTTAACAGTAAGCGGATACGACAATTATGAATTGTCGGCTGAAGAGCTTAACGCTCTTCAAAGATTTACTGAGCTCGACGATGATAATTGGGGCACATATACCGTAGGTAATCTTTTTGAAAAAATAGCAACAAAAAAATTGCCGTACAAGGCGAAGGAATTACCCAAGCAGCCCACAGACGATTATGTTCTTCCTTGTCTCACATCAAGTTTCCAAAATCAAGGATTGAACTATTATGCACCCAAAGCCGGAGCAACTGTATTGAACAATGTGATTTCTATTCCTTCTAATAGTGATGTCTACAGAGCATATTATCAGACAAGAGATTTTACTGTTTTGTCCGATGCTTATGCTATTCGCTGGAAATCCGAGGAAATTGAACTCTCCCCGAATCAATATCTGTTCATGGTCATGTGCATTAACAAAGTGACCGACCTGCCGATTTATTCTTATAAGAACAAGCTCGGCGGCTGGAATGTTGTAAAAACCAAAGAGATTAGATTGCCCGAAAAGAATGGCAAAATTGATTTTGCTATTATGGATACTTTCATATCCGCCATCAAAAAACTGGCAATCAAGGAAGTTGTACTTTATAGTGATCGAAAGATCGCAGCAACAAAAGAATTGGTTTCAAAAAACAATCAACTGAATAGCTAAGCCAAAGGCGATCAACCGTAAAAAGTTGGTCGCCTTGTTTTGTTATTACATAGCAAAGCCGAGCGCCCATGTCAACGGTCGAGATGAACGGGCTTCGCCCGCCGTTGACAAGTTCGCCCGTCTCCGCTGTATGGTAATCAAGGGGGCGACAGCAAAAAGTGCTGCCGCCCCTGTTCATAAAAAAGTTGCAATTACGATGCCAAACATTTCCTGTGCAAATATTGACAATCGGTGTCGCTGTTTGTATAATGATGTCGTGGAAGTTTGTCCACGCATAAAAACTGAATAAGAATGTTCAAACATATTTTATGAGAGTCGGATTTGTCCGACACGGTATTGGTACACCGGAAGTGCCGAACTGCTCCACCACGCCTTTGGTTCTGTTGGCGGGAGCTGTACGAAGCAGAACCCGACTTTGAATTTTCAGAGCCGATTACATAGAACATCACTTTGAAGCGAGAGCCATGCTCCCGCCGATTTCTGATGTTTTGTGTAATCGGCTCTTTTTGTTTTGTCATTTTTCCAAAACACAGTTCAGCTCCGAAAGCGTGAACTTGAAAAATCGGCGAAAACGAAAAGGCTGGGTAGCGTAGAGCAAGATTCTACCATGGGTCCAAATTTCGCTTATCGCTCAATTTGCCCCTCATGGAATCTTGTTGGGGAGTGCCTTCCCCAAACCCTGCTCTGTTCCGCAAAACGGAAGCGATACGGCTAACGCCGATTTTCGATTTTCAAAAAACGAAGGAGGAACCGAATGACAAAAACCTACAACACACCGAAACGAAGCCACATCGTAAAAACCCGTCTGGATGATGAAGAACACGCTGACTTTCTCCGCCGCTTGGAGATTTACGACATGAATCAATCAGAGTTCATCCGTGAAGCAATCTCCGGTGCGACCATCAAGCCGACCATCGTGGCAACATTGGTCAGCGACGATCTGCTCGCTGCCATAGGCAAGCTGACCGCTGAGTACGGAAGAATCGGCAACAACCTAAATCAGATTGCCCGACACCTCAACGAATGGCACAGTCCCTATCCTGTCATGGCAAAGGAATTGCAGGATGCCGCCGCTGATCTCGCCACTCTGAAATTTGAGGTGATGAAAAAGGTAGGTGATGCTGTTGGCAACGTTCAAGCATATAAGCTCTAAAAATGCTGACTACTCTGCCGCTGAAGCCTACCTCACTTTTGAGCATGATGAGTTCACCATGAAGTCTACCCTGGATGAAAATGGCAGGCTTATCCCAAGACAGGATTACCGCATTTCCACGCTGAACTGCGGTGATGAAGATTTTGCGATTGCGTGCCTCCGTGCCAATCTCCGCTACGGCAAAAATCAAAAACGGGAAGATGTCAAAAGTCACCACTATATCATCAGCTTCGATCCCAAGGATGTTCCCGACCACGGATTGACCGTTGACCGAGCACAACAGTTGGGCGAGGAATTTTGCAGAAATCATTTTCCCGGTCATCAAGCAATCGTCTGCACACATCCCGACGGACACAACGGCAGCGGCAATGTTCATGTACACATCGTTATCAATTCTCTGCGAATTGAAGAAGTCCCCTTCATGCCGTACATGGACAGACCATGCGATACGCAACCGGGCATGAAGCACCGATGCACCAACGCAGCTATGGAATACTTTCGTGCCGAGGTCATGGAGATGTGCCACGATGCAGGTCTGTATCAGATTGCTCTTCTGAACGGAAGTAAGACCAGAGTGACCGAGCGTGAGTATTGGGCGAAGAAGAAAGGACAGCTTGCACTGGATGAAGAAAATGCCGAGCTTGCCGAACAGGGCTTGTCCATCAAACAGACCAAGTTTGAAACAGACAAAGACAAGCTCCGTGAGGAAATCCGCATAGCACTTTCTGATGCTGTCAGCTTTGAAGACTTTGCAGAAAAACTTCTCCGCCGTGGCATTACCGTCAAAGAGAGCCGTGGGCGCTTGTCCTATCTCACACCCGACCGCACCAAGCCCATCACAGCACGAAAGCTGGGTGACGATTTTGATAAAGCTGCTGTATTCGCAATCTTTGTCAGAAACACAAAACGAGTGAGAGCAAAAACCGACACTATCCATTCTGCACCCGCTATGCAGAAAATTATCAATGAGCGTGATACTGTCAGCCGCATGGTAGATATTGATGCCGCAAAGGAAAAAGGAAAAGGTTACGAGCATTGGGCAAAGAAACACAATCTCAAAAATGCCAGCCGTGCCTATCTGCTGTATAAGGAATTGGGATTTGATTCTCCCGAAGCATTGGCTGCCGCCTGTGATGCCGTCCACGAAAAGCTGAGCGATATTCGCACAGAAATGAAATCAGTGGAAGCTACAATCGCAGAAAAGAAAGAGCTTCGTAATCATGTGCTGAACTATCACAAGACCCGATGTGTAATCGACGAAATGAAAGCCTGCAAAAATGAGAAAGCTCGCCAGAAATACCGTGATGAACATGACAGCGACTTCATCATTCTGAATGCCGCCAAACGCTACTTTGATTCCAAGGGCTTGAAGAAGCTACCGAGCCACAAGGCGTTGCAGACGGAAGTGGAGCAGTTTATCAAAAAGAAAAACGAGCTTTACAACCAGTACCAGACCGCCAAGGAAGAAGCACAGCGACTTGATACCATTCGCCACAATATCGAGCAGACCCTTGGCAGAAAAATCGAACACAAACAGGAACAGGAGCGTTAATCATTCTCTTCGATTCGTTTTCATTCCCATCCGACAAGTTCCCAAATTGGGAACATGCCACCACAAAACAGAAAGGACAATTTTTATATGAACGAAAAGAAAAACAGAAATTACACAGTCAAAGAAAATGGAAACATAGTTGTTCACAACTACTGTGCGGCAGCGTTGCCGAAGATCACCGTGACCATTCACTCCGGTCAGACTACTTACCGCTTTAACGGAAGTTACGATGGAACACGAAGTCTTTCCGGTAAACTGCTCGACCACATGGCAAAAGATAATTAAAAATGCTCAAAAAATATTATAACGAAAAGGTGGATTTATTCACGAATGTGTGATATGATATATACAAGCAATCCTGTATTGGCAGACTGCCCGCCGATTAAGGAGGGACAAAACATGAACAGGCAGTCTGACAAAATTACTGCTATCTACTGTAGATTAAGTCGTGATGACGAACTCACAGGAGAGAGCAACAGCATTGTCAATCAAAAGGCGATTCTCAAGAAATACGCAAAAGAACAAGGTTTCCGAAACATCCAGTTTTTTGTGGACGATGGTTACTCCGGTGCTAACTTCAACCGCCCCGATTGGAACCGCATGATCGAACTGGTAAAGGACAACAAGATCGGCGTTATCATTGCAAAGGATATGAGCCGTATCGGAAGAAACTATCTGGAAGTCGGTCTTTACACGGAAATGCTTTTCCCCGAACATGATGTCCGTTTCATCGCCGTGAACAGCGGTGTGGACAGCGCCAACCAACAGGACAATGATTTTACTCCGTTCTTGAATATCATCAACGAGTTCTATGTCAAGGACAGCAGTAAAAAAGTCAAAGCGGTTATGAAGCAGAAAGGTGAATCGGGTGAGTATTTGACCACCAACCCACCCTACGGCTATATGAAAGACCCCGACAATCCAAAGAGACATTGGATTGTGGACGATGAAGCCGCTGCAGTTGTCCGTCAGATCTTCGCATGGTGCATGGCGGGCTTCGGTCCCTCTCAAATCGCCAAGAAGCTGAAAGAAGCAAAGGTGGATTGTCCGACAGTTCATTGGATGAAGATGGGACGAAATGCTCCTGCAAAGACACCCGATAACCCTTACGATTGGGCGCCACGAACCATCACCGGCATACTGGAGAAGCAGGAATACCTTGGTCACATGGTCAACTTCAAAACCCGTAAGCAGTCGTACAAGAGCAAAAAGAAAATCGAAAACCCGCCAGAGCAATGGAAGATTTTCGAGAATACCCATGAAGCCATTATCGACGAAGAAACCTTTACCCGTGTGCAAGAACTTCGCAAGAACAAACGCAGACCCGCCAGAACAGGCAAGACCAATATGTTCTCCGGTCTCGTCCGCTGTGCCGATTGCGGTGAGAAATTGTACTACTGTACCAGCAACAGTTTTGAAACCAGACAAGATCACTTTGTATGCTCCACTTCCCGTAAAAAGGGCAAGGAGGTCTGCGACACTCACTTCATCCGAGCTGTGGTGCTGGAAGAAGGTACACTTCAACACATGAGGTTGGTGATCCAGTGTGTTGCCGATTATGAGGATGCGTTCCGCAGAGCGTTGGGTGCAAAGCGAAGCGAGGAAGCAAAGAAAGACCTTTCTGCCAAAAAGCGAACCCTGCAGAAATCCGAAAATCGTCTGGCTGAACTGGACAGATTGTTCAAGCGTATTTACGAGGATATGGTCAACGGCAAACTGTCCGAAGCTCGCTTTCAGATGTTGTCTGATGATTATGAGCAAGAGCAGGCAGACCTGAGAGTCAAGATTGAAATGCTTGAAAACGAAATACAGAATCAAGAAGATCAAGCGGAGAATGTTGATAGGTTTATCCGACAGGCAAAGAAATACCTGTACTTGGAGAAGCTGACACCCACTATTCTGAACGATATGGTCAATGCCGTATATGTTCATGCACCGGACAAGTCCAGCGGACACCGAGTGCAGGATGTGACAATCAGCTACAACTATATCGGCATACTCCCCGCCAATTTACTCTATGACGTTATGAACGGAAAAGCGGCATGATTACTCATGCCGCTTCCCGAAAACAATATACTGTTTTATTGGACCGCCCCGAAGGCCGCTCTTTTCAGAAATGCAGGTTTTGCTTATGCAGCTTCCTTTTCAACGGTCATGTTCATCAGGACCTGAGCCGTCATGGCGCGCACAGCGTTGCCCTTCGGGTTGAACTGGTTATTGGAGCCGGACATGTAGCCTGCTGCGGTGCAGTAGTTCACGCCCTCGAGCGCCCAGTTCGCAATGGTGGACAGATCGGTGTAGGTCAGCTCAATGGTGACCACGTCGCCGCCCTTCTCCATGACCTTGTCATAGCCATAGAGGATCTTGGCCATTTCCTGACGGGTAACGGCGTTGTTCGGCTTGAAGGTGTCGCCGTAGCCGTTGACGATGCCCTTCTGGGATGCCCACAGAACAGCATTCGCATAGTAGGAGCCGTCCGCGCAGTCCGTAAAGACCTCAGAGACCTTGCCCTCGACCTCGGGGCTGCCGGCCAGACGGTACAGAACCGTGACGAGCATGGCGCGGGAGGTGTTGTCGGTCGGCTTGAAGGAGGCGCCGGAGCCGTTCATGAGCTTCTTCTCGGTGACGTAATCGACCGCCTTGGTGTACCAGATGTTGCTGGGAACGTCATTGTAGGTGGCCATGTTGATACGGCCCTGCGGCTCGGCATATTCCTTGCCGACGACACCCTTCAGCTCGGTCTTGATGTAATCGACGACTGCCTCGTCCATCGGCGTGCCGGTGTCAACGATCTTGGGGGAGGAGGCGAAGGCGTAGTAAACGTCGCCGCCGGCCGCCATGAAGTCGTTGGTGACGACAGCATAGGTGTCCTTCGCACGGAAGGGCTTGCCGTTGATGCTGTTGATGGTCACACGGTTGATGGTCTTGGGGCCATAGTAGGTGGAGCCGGGATAGGTGTCCGCGTTCTTGTCATACGGAGCGGCGGTGCAGACGGAAATGTCCATGCCTGCGATCTGAGCGAAGCCGCCGAGTGCGGTCGGAGCGCTTTGGTTTGCAGCCTCGAGAGCCTCGAGGAGCTTTTCACCGGTAACATAGACGACGGCAACGGTGTTGCCGAAGGGAAGAACGGTGTTGATGTCCTTCATGGTGATGTCGCCGGCCTTGATGGAGGCGCGGATACCGCCGCCATTGGTGACGGCGACGATATGATCGTTCGCAACGTCAAGCTTGCCGTCCTTGGTCGCGTACCACAGAAGCGCATCGGTGATCAGGTCGCCGAGGTTCGTCTCCTTGGTGCGGACACCGGGGTCACGGCTGCCGTCGAGATCGACTTCGCTCTTTGCGAACACAGCGCCGAGACGGGCATCAACGTCCGCAATGATGGAATCGGAAAGAGCCTTGGTGTCGGCGTCCTCGTCCTTGAGGTCGGCGACCTTGACGAGCTCGTTGCGCTCGATCTTCTTGGTGGCGTTGTCGATGACGATCACGCCGATGTTCTCTAGCTTTGTGCCGGTGGACTGGATGGGCTCCTTGTTCTCACCTTCGGTCATGACGCTGTGGGAGTGGCCGTCAATGATGAAGTCGATGCCCTTCGCGTTGGCGTACAGGTCGGTGGAGCGGTTTGGCTCGGACTCGGGATCAACGCCGAGGTGGGTCAGCGCGATCACGAGGTCACTGCCGTCCGCCTTGAGATCGGCGGCTGCCTGCGTGGCGAAGGAGTACAGCTCGTTCTTGGCCATGAAGGTGACGCCCTTGATCTTGGCCGGATGCGCCTTGGTGGCGGTTTCGGGAGTGGTGAGACCAAGGAAGCCGATCTTGAGGCCGCCCGCGGTCTCAACGACATAGGTGGCATCGAAGGCAAGCTTGCCGTTATAGCGGATGTTGCCGATCATTTTGAACTTGGCGTCCTTGGCGATCGTCTGGAGGTTTGCATAGCCGTAGTCAAACTCATGGTTGCCGAAGACTGCGACGTCGTAACCGGCAGCGTTCATGAGCTCGATCGCGGTCTTGCCCTGAGAATCGCTGACATAGGGCTCGCCCTGGATGTAGTCGCCGGCGTCCACAAGAATGACGTCAGCGCCCTTGGCCTGATAATCCTTTTTCAAGGCTGCGACCTTTGCGTACAGGCCCACGGCGCCGTGCACGTCGTTGGTGTGCAGGATGACCGTCTTGCCTGCGAGTTCTCCCTCTGCTGCGAAGGCTGTGGTCATAAGACCAAAGACCATCAGGACAGCGAGGAGAAGCGCTACTAATTTCTTCATAGTTTCCTCCTTTTATTTCTCCCGCTGAGGGCGGGAAATCATACCTTAATTATACGACGTTTTTCTGGAAACAGCTAGTGCCGGAAATTGAAAAATTGATGTATATTTTTGTGGAGAATTCACAAAAAGTAAGAGCTTCATCTGAACGCGACGCCAAAAACAACAAATATGTCAACCAAACGGCTTGCCTTTTAGTACGACTTCACGGATGAAGCGGAACGTCTCATTTTCGCCGCGTTCCTTCAGCATCGTCAGAAGATATGTAAGCTGCGCCATGGTGTTCGGATGCACGAAGCGCGATTCTTTTGCGCGCTCGAGATAGGCGAGAGGCGAGGCGTCGGTGTAGGCCGCGCCCTGATAGGTCTTGCAGGCGGCGATGCGATCCATGACCATTTCCGCGAGATAGCGGCGCGGCATTTCCACCGGCTCATAGACGCGCGTGACGGGTGAAAGGTCCGTCCAGTATTCAAAATGATGGCGGTTACAGCCCTTGTGGTGCATCCACGCCTCACTGTAGCCCTTGTCCTCACGCTCTGCGGTGTTCGGGCTGCGTGTGCCCTGGTAGTACCGCACGCCCGTCCAGAATTCGATAGGCGAGTATTTGGAGAGGTCGTGCGTCAGACCCTGCCGGTAAAGCCCGACGCGGAAGCAGCCCAGCATGACCAGATGCCGGTGGTGCGCGACGGTTTTCAGATGGCCGAAAAAGTTCTTCATGCGTTCAACCTCCATTCATTCATATTGTATCACAGCGCACGGCGTGCTACAATAAAAAAGAGAGGGGAGATGCGTATGAAGGTCGTCGGACGCTTTGCGCCGAGTCCAAGCGGACGGATGCATCTGGGAAACGTGTTTTCTGCGCTGATGGCGTGGCTTTCTGTCCGGAGCGCCGGGGGAACTATGGTCCTGCGCATTGAGGACCTCGACCCGGACCGGTGCAGGCCGGAGTATGCGGAGCAGCTGAAGGATGATCTGCGGTGGCTCAGATTGGATTGGGACACAGAGCAGACGCCGCAGAGCCGCCGGACGGAGGCCTATCGGGAGCGCTTCGAGCGTCTGCGCGAGATGGGCCTTGTTTATCCATGCTACTGCTCACGCGGCGAGCTTCACGCGGCCTCCGCGCCGCATGCTTCGGACGGCAATGTGATCTATACGGGCACCTGCCGGAATCTGACGGAGGAAGAACGCGCCGGGAAAACGCGCAGACCGGCATGGCGGCTGATCGTGCCGGACGAGGAGTTCACCTTTCACGACGGGCTTCAGGGGGAATACCGCGAGAATCTTGCGCGCGAATGCGGCGACTTTATCATACGCCGCTCCGACGGCGTCTATGCCTATCAGCTGGCCGTCGTGACCGACGACGCGGAAGCGGGCGTCACACAGATCGTGCGCGGCAGAGATCTGCTTTCCTCCACGCCGCGTCAGATCTATCTGCAAAGGCTTCTCGGACTGCCGACGCCGGAGTATTATCATGTGCCGCTGCTGGTCGCACCGGACGGACGGCGGCTTTCCAAGCGGGAGCACGATCTCGACATGGGCGCGCTGCGGGAACGCTATACGCCGGAGGCGCTGCTCGGCTGCCTCGCACAGCTTTCCGGGCTGCGTCCGACGGCGGAGCCGGTCACGGCAGGGGAGCTTGCCGACGGTTTTTCATGGAATTTCGCTGCAAAGGAAAATATTACGATCGGAAATCCGGAAAAAATAGCGAATGGGTTTGCAACCTGCAAAAGGACATGATATAATAAAAGACGTATGGGACTTTTCAAATTTGATATTTGAATAACTTGAAGGGATGAAAAGCTATGTACAAAATCGTGCGTAAGAAAGAACTCAACTCCGCCGTCACACTGATGGAAATTGAGGCTCCGTTCGTTGCCCGCAAGGCAAAGGCCGGTCAGTTCATCATTTTCCGCGTGGACGACAAGTCGGAGCGCGTTCCCCTGACAATTGCGGGCTATGACCGCGAAAAGGGAACGGTGTCCATCATCTTCCAGAAGGTTGGCCTGTCCACCGAGCTGCTCGGCAGCCTGAACGAGGGCGACTATATTCAGGACTTCGTCGGCCCGCTGGGCAAGCCCACCGACGTTGAGGGCAAGAAGCGCGTGTGTGTTGTAGGCGGCGGCGTTGGCTGTGCGATTGCGTATCCGTCTGCCAAGGCGTTCAAGGAAGCGGGCGTGGAGACCGATGTGATCGTCGGCTTCCGCAACAAGGACATCGTCATTCTGGAGGACGAGTTCAAGGAGGCCTGCGACAATCTGTATCTTATGACCGACGACGGCTCCTACGGTGAGCACGGCTTCGTCACCGTCAAGCTCCAGCAGCTGCTCGAGTCCGGACGGCAGTACGACGAGGTTCTGGCCATCGGCCCGATCCCGATGATGAAATTCGTCTCCAAAACCACGGAGCCGTTCGGCGTCAAGACCATCGTTTCGCTCAACCCAATCATGGTCGATGGCACCGGCATGTGCGGCGGCTGCCGCGTCACGGTCGGCGGCGAGGTCAAGTTTGCCTGCGTGGACGGCCCGGACTTCGACGGTCACAAGGTGGACTATGCAGAGCTTATGAACCGCAATACCGTCTATCGTGAGCGCGAGGCCGAGGTGCGCGAGAGCCACAAGTGCCGTATGCAGAAGATGGCGGAAGAGCTCATCAAGTAATAGGGGAGGATACGAAAATGGCGAACATGCAGATGACCAAGACTCCGATGCCGGAGCAGGATCCGAACGTCCGTAATCATAATTTTAAGGAAGTTACCCTCGGCTACACGCCGGAAATGGCCATGGAAGAGGCAAAGCGCTGCCTGCACTGCAAGAAGCCGCTCTGCGTCGGCGGCTGCCCGGTCAACATCCAGATCCCTGACTTTATCGCAAAGGTCGCGGAGGGCGATTTTGCCGCCGCGTATGAGATCATTACCTCCACCAACGCGCTGCCGGCTCTGTCCGGCCGTGTCTGCCCGCAGGAAACGCAGTGCGAGTCCAAGTGCGTCCGCGGCGTCAAGGGCGAGCCGGTCGCCATCGGCCGTCTCGAGCGCTTTGTCGCCGACTGGTACCGCGAGAACGTCAATGCCATGCCGCAGAAGCCAGAGTCCAACGGCATCAAGGTCGCCGTCGTCGGCTCCGGCCCCTCCGGTCTGACGTGCGCATCCGAGCTTGCCAAGAAGGGCTACGCCGTCACCATCTTTGAAGCGCTGCACACCGCCGGCGGCGTTCTGGTCTATGGCATCCCGGAATTCCGTCTGCCGAAGGCCATCGTTGCTAACGAGGTCGAAAAGCTCAAGGCGATGGGCGTCGAGGTCATGACCAACATGCTCATCGGCAAGGTGCTCTCCATCGACGAGCTGTTTGACGAGATGGGCTTCAAGGCCGTCTTTGTTGGCTCCGGCGCGGGCCTGCCGATGTTCATGCACATCCCCGGTGAAGAGCTGAAGGGCGTTTGCTCCGCAAACGAGTATCTGACCCGCATCAACCTGATGAAGGCCTATAAGGAAGAGAGCGATACGCCGATCCTGGTCAGCAAGGCTGCCGCGATTGTCGGCGGCGGCAACGTCGCCATGGACGCCGCCCGCTGCGCCAAGCGCATGGGCGCCGAAAAGGTCTATATCGTCTACCGCCGCGGCGAGGCGGAAATGCCCGCCCGTCTTGAAGAGCAGCACCATGCCAAGGAAGAGGGCATTGAGTTCATGACCCTCACCAACCCCGTCGAGATCCTCGGCGGCGAGGATGGCCGCGTAAACGGCATGAAGTGCATCAAGATGGAGCTTGGTGAGCCGGACGCCTCCGGCCGCCGCCGTCCCATCCCCATTGAAGGCTCCGAGTTCGTGCTGGACGTCGATACCGTTATCATGTCCCTCGGCACCAGCCCCAACCCGCTGATCCGTTCCACGACGCCGGGCCTCGAGACGAACAAGAAGGGCGGCATCATCGTTGACGAGAACGAAATGTCCACCCGTGAGAACGTCTTTGCCGGCGGCGACGCCGTCACCGGCGCTGCGACTGTCATCCTCGCCATGGGCGCAGGCAAGAAGGCTGCCGCTGCCATCGACGCGAAGCTCCAGAATAAATAAGGGAACCTCTGAATAAATCCCCGACCGCGGACGACGGATCTTTTCCGCTAATCCTGCGGTTTGAACAACGAGAAATACATACAGTATTCCCTCGCTTTTCAAACCTTGTCTTGACGAAAAATCTCTCGCCGTCCACAGCCGCTGATTTAATCAGAGCTTCCTAAGAATTGTACATGCAATCAGCCGCAGCTTTCGCTGCGGCTGATTTTTACGCTTATTGTACAGCCGGAGGGTATCCCCTCCGGCTGTGATGTTTATTGCAGATTGAGCCGCTTTTTCAGCATGAGCCACGTTATGACATACATGACCGCGCCCATGAAGGCGACTGACGAAATGCCGCTGAGCATTCCGGTGTGCATGAAGCGGAGCACATCGTCTGCGGAGGATTCAGCAGCCAGCACACCCGCGATGCCGAAAAGCCCGAGAATCTGCCAGACGGTGTTGAACACGAAGAAGAATACGACCGACAGGAGTGTCTTATGATTGGCAAAGCTGTGGCCGACGGCGATTGGCGCGTAAAAGTCCAGACAAGCGGCCAGCAGTGAGACAAACATCAGTGCAAGGAATTCCAGCACGAAGGCGACCGCGTCGAAGCCGTACTGGCTTTTCAAGATGTCCTGAACATCTTTGAAAAATGCGGGGATTGAAGCAAAGCTGACGTTCTCAAAGAGGACGATCCCGAGTGCAAGCGCGTCCACGGCGAATGCCGCAAGGAACCACACAGAGGAGACCAAAAGTTTCGACCAGAGCAGTTTGTGGATGCTGACCGGGAGGGTAAACATGAGATAGCCCTCGTCGGTAAGAAGATTCTTATAAAACCGGTTGACCATCATCACGACCGCAAAGACGACGCAGCCAATCAGCAGAAGTACAAACAGCACCCAGAGCAGGGCGTTGAGCATGTGGAGAATGGTCGGGAGGGAGCGCGTGCTGTGGTCGATCACGGCTGTGCTGATGCGCAGGAAGCAGGAGAGCAGGACGACCACCAGAAACAGCGGCAGCATCCGCCGTGCCGTCGCGCGGAATTCATGTTTCATCAGTTTTCCCAGCATCGGAATACCTCCCTGAAATAAGCGTCCACGGATTTGCCGCGCGTTTCGCGGATATCGTCCACGGTGGATTGGAGCACGACCTTGCCCTGATTCAGGAAAATAACGCTGTCAAGGATGCTCTCTACATCCGTGATCAGGTGCGTGCTGATCACGACGGCTGCCTCCGGATTATAGTTGGACAGGATCGTGTGCAGGATATAGTCGCGTGTGGCCGGATCAACGCCGCCGATCGGCTCGTCGAGCAGATAGAGTTTTGCCTTCCGGCTCATGGTCAGGATCAGCTGAAGCTTTTCGCGTGTGCCCTTGGACATCTGGCGGACTGTCTGGCCAAGCGGAAGCTGAAGCTGCGCAAGCATTTGCTCCGCGGCTTCCCGCTGAAAATCGGCGTAGAAATCGCCGTAGAAGTCCATGAGCTGCCGCACGTTCATCCAGTCCGTCAGCGCGATGCGCTCCGGAAGATAGGAAACGATGGCGTGTGTTTTCGGCGACGGCGTCATATCGTCGATCAGAATGCTGCCGGACGTCGGCTGCAAAAGGCCGTTCGCCAGCTTGATGAGCGTCGTTTTGCCGCTTCCGTTCGGGCCAAGCAGACCGACGATCTGTCCCGGCTCAATGGCAATGTCGGCGTGATCCAGCGCCAGCACACCGCCGTAGTATTTTGTCAGGCCCTGACATTGCAAAATAGGCATGGGTCATTCCTCCTCTTTTCTTGTTTTGGCGGCCTCGGCCGCCAGCTCGACCGCCTCTCCGGCAGTATATCCGAGCGAACGCATACCGCCGAGGTATACGTCGATCTTTTCCTCGGCAAGCGCCTTGCGCGCCGTGTCTATGGCGGCAGGGTCCTCCGTCACAAAGCGGCCGGAGGTGCGCTGCGTGTAGATCAGCCCCTCGCGCTCGAGATCGGCAAATGCACGCTGGACGGTGTTCGGGTTTGCACCGGCCTCGGCCGCCAGCTCCCGAACGGCGGGCAGCTTTCCGCCCGGCGGGTACTCGCCGGAGGCGATGCGCAGGCGCAGCCGCTCGGTGAGCTGCGTATAGATCGGGCGATTCGCGTCAAAGTCCCAGGGCATTCAAACGCCTCCTTTTTGAATTACTGTACCAAGACATTAATACAATAGTACAAGTGGAGGCAAATGTCAAGTCTTTTTTTGGCATTTGCCGGAGTAGATTTTTCCGCGCGTTTTGTGTATAATGGAAAAAAAGAAAAAAGGGGGTAGAACGATGTACCCGAAAAAACAGCCGAAAAGCGACCGTGAACGCTTCCTGGAGGCGTTCCGAAAAAGGGTAGGCGCTGCGCCAGAGGAATATCTGCGCCGAAAGCTGGCCGCCGGAATGGAGCAGGCGGAGCTGCGGCGGCTTTACGACGCGCTGGCCATTGAGATCGCGCAGAAGGCGCACTGCACGGCGCTCCGCTTCGATACGCTGGAGCTGGACATGCGCCCGGCCGCGCAGCGTCATGCGGAGCGTGCCGCCAAGGAAAAGATCCCGACCTGCAAGCGCTGCGGTGCGCGGATGGTGCTCCGCACCGGACAGTCCGGCCCGCGGAAGGGGCAGAAGTTCTGGGGCTGCTCCAATTATCCCGTTTGCAGATTCACCATTCCCTTTCAGGACGGCACGGAAGCATGAAGAAAAACTACAAAATGACGCTTTCCTACGACGGAACGCGCTATTACGGCTGGGAGCACCAGCCAGACCGCGATACCATACAGGGAAAGCTGGAGACCGTGCTCTCCCGGATGTGCGGCACGCCGGTGGATGTGATCGGCGCGGGACGCACCGATGCGGGCGTTCACGCGAAGGCGATGACCGCGAATTTCTTTCTGGAGGAGCCGGATAAGACGCCGGAGGAGATCCGCGACTATCTGAACCGCTATCTGCCGGAGGATATCTGCGTCGCCGAGGTGCGCGAAGCGTCCGAACGCTTCCACGCGCGCTATAAGGCCGTCGGCAAGACCTACTGCTATACCTGCTACGCCGGTCCGGCAAAGCCGGTCTTTGACCGCAAATATGTCCTGACGCTGGATTTTCAGCCGGATATCGAAGCTATGCAGGAGGCGGCGTTGGTTTTGCAGGGACAGCACGATTATAAGAGCTTCTGCTCCAACCCGCAGATGAAGAAATCGACCGTGCGCATCGTCGATTCCATCGACATCCGCCGCCGCAGGGACTACATCTATTTTACCTTCCACGGAACGGGCTTTTTGCAGAATATGGTCCGTATCTTGGTCGGCACGCTGCTGGAGGTCGGAAAGGGAAGCATGACTGCGCAGCAGGTGTCGGAGATCCTGGAGGCCAGAGACCGCCGCCTCGCCGGGCCGACGGCTCCGCCGCAGGGCCTGTGCCTCGTCCGTGTTGACTATTGAATCGAAGTTGAAAGCGCCTGCAAAAGCAGGCGCTTTTTCTTAAAAACGGAAAGTTTTCGAGCTGCGCACATCTGTGATACTAATGTCTTTTTAAAAAGGTTGATAATTTATCACTGTTGATGTATAATG